>Ga0207422_1003221_pt1 | contig 17089 bp, 15 predicted proteins | sample MarCyaLeptolynsp_FD_187757 | JGI IMG/M metagenome (GOLD analysis project Ga0207422, IMG submission 187757) | Marine cyanobacterial communities from Panama - species 1 Leptolyngbya sp. (SPAdes) | ecosystem: Environmental > Aquatic > Marine > Unclassified | place: Panama: Panama City | collected...
TGCTTCGAACCCTGCGATACGTCCCGTATTCATGCCCGCGAACGGCTGCCCGATCCCCCAGACGAGGTTCTGAATGGCGATCGCGAGCGCAAAGATCTCCCGGCTCCAGTCCCGGGCATCCGTCATCGGCTGGAAGAACAACCCCATTGCTGAGCGGGGGCCGAAGGAAATGAGCGCAATCAGGCAACCGCAGACAATGATGAGCGGGATGTTCGGGCCTTGCCTGACGTGCGCGGTTGGAGCGTTCATCGGAAACCTCGTATTGGAGTTGCCGACAAGATAGCTGGATAATGAGGATCGTAAAACGTGTATTTTTGATCAATGGATCAAAATACGGAATGGATTTGTAACAAAGAGACATCGGTCGCGGTTTGGGCCGGTATTCGATTAGCTGGCTACCAAAGCGGCGGATAATTGGTGCGCAAGGCATTGAAATCAAAACAGGAAAGTGAAAAGGGCAGAAAAATTGGCTGAAGGTGATGGATTTTTGGTCACGATGGGATTATATAAACTCTGAACGAGCAAAAGGGTCTGGGCCGAAGCGCCCGTTTTCTTTTGTGATATATATGCTCAAACTGAGTATAATAATCCGTGAGCTGAAAATCCGAGTTCAGCCTGCTTACAGGAGGGGCGTCATGTCTGTTGCCCAAAAAGCCTTTACGGTTTCCGAACCGATCACAACCGGTCTGACTGCGCTTGAGCGTTTTGGTCCCGTGGATCGTCCGGACCTGAGCTATACGCCTGAAATCGCGGAAGTGACCGCGCCGATCTACGAGAAGGTCAAGCACATCATTCCGGCCATCGAATGGGCGGCGCTTGCTCCGACAGTCCACGCGATCAACAAGCTCAAGAAAGAGCGCAACGCGGTGATCCTGGCGCATAATTACATGACGCCGGACATCTTCCACGGTGTCGCCGATATCGTCGGCGACAGCCTGCAGCTTGCGATCGAGGCAACGCGCACCGATGCCGAGGTTATCGTTCAGTGCGGCGTGCACTTCATGGCCGAGACTTCCAAGATCCTGAGCCCGGACAAGACCGTGCTGATCCCGGACATGCGCGCGGGGTGTTCACTGGCCGAGTCCATCACCGGTGCCGATGTCCGCGCCCTGCGCGAGCGCAATCCCGGCGTTCCGATCATCACCTATGTGAACACCTCTGCGGATGTGAAGGCGGAGTGTGACATTTGCTGCACGTCCTCCAACGCGCTGCAGGTTGTCGAAAGCTTCGGTGTCGACAGGGTCTTCCTGATCCCGGACAAGTATCTTGCCGCCAATGTCGGCAACAAGACGGATGTCGAAGTCCTCGTCTGGGATGGCGCCTGCGAGGTGCATGAGCGCTTTACCGCCGAGGAACTGCGCGACTATCGCAAGATCGAACCGGAAGTGAAGATCATTGCGCACCCGGAATGCCCGCCGGACGTGGTCGCAGAAGCCGACTTCGCCGGGTCAACGGCGCATATGATCAACTGGGTCAAGACAAAGCGTCCCGAAAAGGTGATGATGGTGACCGAGTGTTCCATGGCCGACAACGTTGCCAGCGAGACGCCGGGTGTGGACTATATCCGCCCTTGCAACTTGTGCCCGCACATGAAGCGAATCACGCTTGGCAAGATCCTCGACAGCCTTGTCGAGATGAAGGAAGAGGTCATCGTGGACCCGGCTGTAGCGGTGCGCGCGCGGACAGCCGTTGAGCGGATGATCAACTTGAAAATCTGACCGGCTTTGGTCTAGGGTCACGACCCGCTAATCTGGTTGAGTTGGCGCAGCAAACGGCGATGAACTGCAAGGAAAAGCGCGACAAGCGGGCTTCCTGCCCGGTTAAGGGTTTTGACGTAGCAGATCGAAGCCGTTTTCGCGTCCCGGAGGGATAGGGTGAAATTGCCCGGTAACGTCGTTGCAAATCTTTGGAAACCGGAAGGTTTCCTGCAGCTTTGCGGCTCGTATCCAAACAAATTTATCTCTACCAATTCATCCAAATTAGCGGGTCCTGACCCAAACCGCGCAAAGCATCTTCTTCGGGCCGCCGCATGCGTTTTGGCCCGAAAACCCTCTGGGGCGCTGCCCCGTTTGTTCCGGGAAGAAACCAATGGCCGTGTCCGTTGAGGATTTCGCACCTGCCTATATCGGCGAGGATGTGGATGATGTCGTCATTCTGGGAGGCGGGCTTGCCGGTCTGTTCTGCGCGCTCAAACTCAGCCCGAGACCTGTCACGGTTATCACGAATGCGCCGATAGGCCAGGGCGCGTCTTCCGCCTGGGCCCAGGGCGGCATTGCCGCGGCCATTTCAGAACAGGATTCTGTTGAACGGCACCGTGACGACACGCTGCTGGCCGGCTGCGGCATCTGCGAACCCAAGATTGTCGATCAGATGACACGGGAAGGCAACGACAGGGTCCACGATCTTCTGTCTTATGGCGTCCCGTTCGACCAGGATCTTGAAGGCCGGTTGCAGCTGTCGCGGGAAGCCGCGCATTCTGAAAGCCGTGTTGTGCGCGTCCGCGGCGATATGGCAGGCCGCGCCATTATGGACGCCCTGATATCGGAAGTCCGCAAGACGCCGTCCATTCGCGTTTTGGAAGGCTATCTCGGCGAAAGCCTGTTAGGGGAAGGGCGCTATGTTACGGGTGTTCTCGTCCGCAAACGCGGCGGTATCACGCGCCTTGCGTTTCCAGCAAAGGCGGTTGTTCTGGCGTCCGGCGGCGTAGGGCATCTCTACGGCCTGACGACCAATCCGCCGGAAGCCAACGGCCATGGGCTGGCGATGGCCGCGCGGGCCGGCGCTGTGATTGCGGACGCCGAATTCGTTCAGTTCCACCCGACCGCACTTGACGTCGGCAAAGACCCGACACCCCTGGCGACAGAGGCGCTTCGCGGGGAAGGGGCGCTGCTCGTCAATGGGGCCGGCGAGCGTTTTATGGAAGGTGTTCATCCTGATCTGGAGCTGGCACCGCGCGATATCGTTGCCCGCGCGATCTACCGGGAAATTCAGGCGGACAGGGGAGCGTTTCTCGATTGCCGTGAAACGATCGGTTCGAAGTTCAAGGAAGAGTTTCCGACCGTGTACAAGGCCGCGATCGGGGCAGGGATCGATCCCGAGAAAGACCTGGTTCCGGTCGCCCCTGCCGAGCACTACCACATGGGCGGCGTCCTGACCGATGCGAACGGGCGGACCTCTCTTGACGGTCTCTGGGCGGCCGGAGAAGTGGCGTCGACGGGTGCACATGGCGCCAACAGGCTGGCCTCCAATTCGTTGCTGGAGGCGGTAGTCTTCGCGGCGCGCATCGCCGAGGATATCCAGGGTCTCATGCCGACGCCGCGCAGCGCCTTCTGGAACACCATGGACGATGCGCCCGGCCTGCCGAGCCAGCGCAACGTCGAGGAACGTGACGCAATCAGCACGCTCCGAAACACGCTGTCCAAAAACGTCGGTGTTCTGCGCGATGCGGCCGGACTGAAGGCGGCTCTGGCGGACATCGCAGAAGCCGAAAGCATCTGTGTGCGCCAGTCGATCAAGAACATGATGATCACCGGCAAGATCATTGCCGCATCGGCCCTGAAGCGGCAGGAGAGCCGGGGTGGCCATTTCCGCAAAGATTTTCCTGACGCAAATCCGGCCATGGCCAAACGATCTTACACCACATTGAAAGACGTCGACGCGATCGCCGCTGAAGCGTTGGAAACAGCGTGAGAGAGCGCACCGCAATGACCGGAATTCGACTGCCTGAACTGCCCCGATTGATGATTGACGATGCTGTGAAAGCTGCCCTCTTGGAAGACTGGGGACGGGCCGGCGACATCACAAGCCAGGCAACATTGCCAGCGGACGCGCGGGCGGTTGCGAGCATCGTTTCGCGCAAAAGCGGCGTTCTGGCGGGGCTCCGTTTTGCAGAAAGTGCCTTTCGAGAAACTGAAGCGGCGCTGTCCTTTAAAGCGCGGAAACAAGACGGGGATGCGCTTCTGCCCGGAGAGACGGTTGCGCGAATCGAAGGGCCGGCCCGTGGGCTACTGAGTGCAGAGCGTGTAGCCCTCAATTTCCTCGGGCACCTCTCCGGAATTGCGACGGCAACCTCGCTTTTCGCCACGCGGATCGCGCATACGAAAGCGGAGATTGTCTGTACGCGCAAAACGACGCCGGGCCTGCGCGCATTTGAAAAATACGCCGTCAAATGCGGGGGCGGCGCGAACCACAGGTTCGGGCTCGACGACGCCATCCTGATCAAGGACAACCATATCGCGGTCGCCGGTGGCGTTACCCGGGCCATCGAGGCGGCCAAGGCCTTTGCCGGTCACCTTGTGAAAATCGAAGTTGAAGTCGATACGCTGGAACAGTTGAAAGAAGCGCTCGACGCAGGGCCGGATGTTGTCATGCTCGACAACATGAGCCCCGATACGCTGCGTCAGGCGGTGGACCTCACAGGCGGGCGGGCGCTTCTGGAAGCATCCGGCGGTATCGAACTCGAAACGGTCAAAGCAGTTGCCGAATCCGGCGTCGATCTGATTTCGTCCGGCTGGATCACGCACTCCGCTCCCGTTCTCGATCTCGGGCTCGATATCGAGATTGCCTGACATTCAAAAGACGCGCCTTTATCTCGACTTGTCTCGTCGAATGAGCCAGTCTGTGCAAAACGAGCAAACTCTGCCCTCACTTTCTTGAAAGGTGAAGGAGGAAAGGCTTTCGGTGACGACAACAAGGCAGCGAGGCGCTATTTCGCAAGAACGGTCGGCTGAGACCGGTCCCGCGAAACGCGGTGTCGATGGTGACCAAAGATCGTCAGACACGGAGACGATAGACGTCTGCTTCCTGCTGTTGAAAAATTTCTCCCTGTTGTCATTCGCTTCCGCAATCGAGCCGCTGCGAATTGCCAACAAGGTGCTCAAGCGAAAATCATTTACTTACCGGTGCTGTACGCTTGACGGGCGCGACGCTATGGCAAGCAATGGCAGCTTTGTGCGGGCAGATTGTTCGCTTGACGAAATGACGCGGGTTGATCTCGTTGCCGTCTGCAGCAGCGATGACGTGGAAGGCCTGAAGCTAACGTCCGGACAAAAGGCAAAAATTCAGCGGCTTGCGCAAAAAGGCGACCGTGTCGCCGGCATCTGCACTGGCGCTTACGTGCTGGCGGATCTTGGTTTGCTGGAGGGGCGGGCCTGCACAATTCACTGGGAATACGCCGATCTCTTCAAGGAATTGTTTCCTGGAACGGAGCTCGTCGATTCCCTGATTCAGGCGGATGGGCGCATTCTGACCTGTGCTGGTGGCACGGCGGCGATTGATCTCATGGTCGGTTTTATTGCTGAGGTTCACGGAAGCGCAGTGGCACGCGATGTTGCAGAAATAGCGCTGCATCACGACAGGCGTTCAGGCGAGGAGAAGCAGCACACGCTCTTGCGCGCGGACCTTGAGGTGGTTCCGCAGAAATTGCGCTCTTGCATTGAGCTGATGACCGAACGCGTGAGCGATCCGCTGTCGCTGCAGGAAATAGCAAACCGGCTTGGTGTCAGCCCGCGCCAGTTGCAGCGCGATTTCCACAAATACCTGAACTGCGCTCCGCTCGACTACTACAGCAAGATCCGTCTCGATATCGCGCGTCAGATGGTGCGCCGCACGTCGATGCGCATTATCGATGTCGGTGTTGCCTGCGGTTTTTCCAGCGGGTCACATTTTTCAAAACGCTATCGCGCGACACACGGCCTGAGCCCACAACAGGACAGAGAGCGTCGTGACGCAATCCGGAATCGGTGACACAAGACATTTTTTGCCCTAGCGTCTGGTCGTGGAAGCGGAATATTGAGCACCAGGGTACGGACTCACAATTGAGACTGAAATGGCACGCGAAATGGCGAAATTCCGACAGGAAGGGTGTGCGGAGTGGGCTTCCTGCCCGGTCAAGCGCGCTAACGCCACGGGTGGAGGCCATTTTCATGTCTTTTGGATTTGACCGCCATGCTCTTCTTCCGCGCTGCGAAAGGCTTGGAAAGGAAGCACTTTTCTTGCGCTTCCGCTCCATGACGAGAAGCAGGCTGACTCAAACCAATTCGGCCTCATTTGTGAGTCCGTGCACCAGGGCGGCGCGATGAGCGAGCAGAAACCGGCGAACGAGAGCACAAACGAGTTTGATCTTGCACACCGGCTGACGCGTCTGGCACAGATCCCGATGCTGATCGGCCTGTCTGTCGGTATGGTTCTGTTTCTGATCACGTTTTTTGTCGATATCTACGACGCGGTCGCGACCTACGAGTTCCTGGACCGCAAGAAGACGATCCTGCTGATTCTCAATCTGCTCGACATGGTGTTCATCGCCAACCTTGTCGTCATGGTCGCAAACAACACCTACAACACATTCCGGCTGAAATCCTCTGCCTATGGCGAGGGTTTTATCAAGGAGAGCGAGCGTGCCTATCGCCGAATGAAACACCGGATCGTGTCCACGATCGTCATCATCGCCTCGATCCACGTCTTGAGTGAGTTGCTCGAGTTCTCGCACGTCGACCCGCTGCAGGTCGCAGCGCTTCTGGGTTTCCACGTGGTGTTACTGGCCACCTATGTGGTGACCAATGTCTTCAGGACGAATGACTGAATTTGTCAGGCGAGACGACTGGAGCTTGTTCGGCGCAACTCTAGTTCCAGCCACCGGCATAGGTTTTGTAAAAGATGTGCAGGCCGACCTGACCGCGTTTGGCCATCGATCTTGCCCAGCGCGGATTGACATAGGTCGCATGGTAGTGCGTGGAAGCATCGACCATCTTGAGATATTGCTTGCCGTCGGAAACCTCGCGCGCAAGCCGCTGGGCGGTCTTCCAGGCACCCTTGCTTGAGATCCGGTCCTTGATGCCGTCACAGGCAAACGAGAACTGGCAGCGGTTGCGCTTGTGCTTGTTCTGGTAGACCACGCCGCAGATCGAATTCGGATAGGACGGATTTTTCACCCGGTTCAGAACAACCTGGGCAACGGCCACCTGGCCTTCTTCGGTTTCGCCGCGCGCCTCGAAATAGATGGCTTCGGCGAGGCAGCGCTGTTCCTTCTTGGAACCGACGGCAAGGGGCAGTGGTTTTTGCGCCCACCAATGCGGGTTGTTGGGATCCTCCGGTGGCGGCAGTTCCTGCTCGTACTTGGCTGCACCGAACAGGGCGTCGAAGGGCTCCTTGGTTTCTTTCACGCTATCCGGTGCGTAGGCGGAAACGAGGGAAAAACTTGCTGCCGCCGCATTCCTTGCCATCATCACCTTCTGCAGGTCCAGCGGTCCGTCCTCAAGAAGGCCGTCTTTTCCGGCCTCCGCGAGGCGGCTGCTTTCCTTTGAATCCAGCGGCTGAGGCTTGACGAAGGCGACCCGCGGCAGGTCCTCGTGTTTCTTTTCGTTGGAGATCAGGCTGGACATCGCGTAGACATTGCCGGCCGCCCGGTCGACAAGATGCCGGTCGGGCGCAACCGTGATCTTCCTGTTGCCTTTCGCGGATTTATTCGTCGCAATTTCGTCGGGGATCTCGACCGGCCGGGCACTCGCGACGACATCACCCATGCCGTAGAGCGGGCGTGCCTCGGTGCCTTTTTCAGCCGATGTCAGCGTGAGCACCGGTGCGCTCGTGTAGTCCGGCACTGCAGGCGTTCCAAGGGCCAGTTTCGGAGTGATCCGGGTGGTGAAGTTCGCTGGCTCGAGCGCCATCATCCATCGGGGGGACTGGTCATGCCTGGCATTGATAAGGGCAAAGATATCCTGATCGCCGATCGAACCACCAAGCCCGAAGAACAGGAGAGGGCTTGCGGCAAGCGCGTACTTAAGACGGCGCAGGCGGATATGCGCCGGCGTCTTGCTCTGTGTCACTCTCAGAAAAAGTTGCATTCCTACGCGGGATCCAGGGCCAAACATACGCAGCCAACTCCAACTCGTTTCACACCGTCCCGATGCGCCGGGCGATAAGCACTAACGCTCTGTAAACAGTGGCGCCGGAATTGAGGATGCAGGCTTAACCTTGAAAGAGCGTTAATAAGCGCGAAATCGCCCGGTATTCGCGAAATTTTTTCTGCGCCGTTCTGAATTATGGTTAATGAAGCAAGGTGTTAGGTTGCGATCACGAACGGTTTACTACCTGAATTGCTTAAGAAGGTCTTAACGGTTGCCCAGCCGTAACCCGGGGGCAGGGCGTTCGCTCATGAGCTGGTGCCGGAAGCGGAAAAGGGCCGCTGGCCGCCCACCGGTTGTGGTTGACGTTGCTCCGGTCGGTTCGACGAGATCCGCGTTTTCCACCAGCCTCCTGAAGTTCTGCTTGTGCAGGTGCCGTCCGGAGATGGCTTCCACGGATGTCTGCAATTCCGTCAGCGTGAACACTTCCGGCATCAGTTCGAAGATGACCGGCCTGTATTTCAGCTTGCCGCGCAGACGTGTGATGGCCGTCGCCAGAACCCGGCGGTGATCGAAGCGCATGGAAACACCAAGATAGGGCAGGTTCTTTCGATCGAGCGCGGCCGGCCGGCCGTCCCGTTTTGCTTCCGGCACAAGACCGGCTTCATAAAGGAGTTCGTACCGCTCCAGGGCTCTTTCTTCGTCCCAATGCGAGGCTTCCAGACCGAAAGCAAGACGCACCCGCTCCTGGCGGTCCAGTGGTTTGGGCGGTTCCCCCTCCGGCGGCGGTTCCTGTGCCCACGCCTCCAGCGCAGGCAGTATGTCGGCATCGAGCAGCGAAGGCCTGCCGGCGCGCCAGTCTTCCCACGGGAAATAGTCATACCAGGACCGCCATGCGGATTTGTGCTTCGCGAGGGTGTTTTCTGAATCAGCCGTCTGGCGCGTCAGCGCAAGATACCCGACCGACACGACATGAGGTCCCTCGTCGCCGGACACGCGGTGCCGCCCACGGTCGCCGAACGTGTAGAGCTGTTCCACATAGCCAAGGCGCAGGGCAGTCTGGCTTTCCACCCAGGATCTCAGGCCGATCTCGATGGTCCTGTGATGGATAGGATCGAACGGGCCATAGGGCAGGCTGTCGAGTTCGGCATTGTTCTCGTCATTGACGTGAACAATTTGCGGCAGCCCGTCTGAAACGGATACGACAACCGCGTTCAATCCGATCTCGATACTGGCGTGCCTGTTCGGCATGAATGCTCCCTCAATGGGTCCCTTATTCGAGCGGCATGATGAACGGGGTGCCCTCGAAGGCATTTGCTCCGCGGCCGATGCCGCGAATGGCGTCGATCATGCGTCCGTCGCGGCCGAGAAGCTTGTCTGCCATCGCGACCAGGCGGGCATTTGGCGTGGCCGACGCGGAGTTCTGACGCAGCAAGTCGGCAAGGCGGTATTCGTCCGCCTCCGGATTGAGCGCACAGGCCGCGACATAGGCCCCTGCCGTCGACCGACTGATACCGGCCCAGCAATGGATGACGAGCGGTGCGCTTCTGTCCCAGCTGCCGACAAACGCCAGAAGGTCTTCGATATGCTTCTCGTTGGGCGGTGTCAGGCCTGCGATCTGCTCGACGATGTCGTTGAAGGCCAGAAAGAGATGCCGGTCGGGTGTGACCCCGTCGGGTGTCGGAACATCCATTTCAGCGTTGATCAGCGTCACAACGGATTTTGCGCCGGTCGAAGCGACGGTATCATTCAGTTTCGAAAGGGAGCACACGTGCAGCATGACGGAACCACAATTATCGTTTCATCTTGTAAATTAGGGTCATTCGCGGGGAAGGTCACGCCTTTGCGTGTCTGGTTTTTCCGTTGTTCCCAGCTTCGCGCAGCTTTTCGATCTGATCGAAGCGCTCGAGGAACATTTCCTGGGCCTTGGCAACGGACTTGGGCTTAAGACCGTAGCGTTGGGCTCCTCTGCCGGTTGCCGCCAGACCGGTTGGCCGGCCGAAAATTCGCGCGGCCTCTTCCTCGTCGAACCCGGCCAGTTCCACGGCCTCGAAATAGGCGCAGATGATGTCGGCGCGTTTCGCCAGTTTCTTGATGGCCTGGGGTATCTCGGCCGGCAACCCGAAACGAAGATGGATGGCTGACTGGAGACGCGCCTCCACGCCCTTGTAGGCTTCGCCGATTACCGCCTTGAACGGGGAAATCATGTCACCGATGACATATTCGGGTGCATCGTGCAGCAGCACCGCCTGGCGCCAGTCCGGCGAAAGGTCGGGTTTCAGTTTCAGTGCGATGTCCTCGACAACCAGGCAGTGTTCCGCCACGGAGAAGGCATGATCGCCATGCGTCTGGCCGTTCCAGCGCGCAACGCGGGCCAGGCCATGCGCGATATCTGAAATCTCGACATCAAGCGGCGACGGGTCCAGCAGATTGAGGCGGCGGCCTGACAACATGCGCTGCCAGGCGCGGGGAGGCTGATCGGGACGGGCGATTGCTTTGGATCCTTGATGAACGCAGGCAGTTTCAGTTCGAGGTCTGTGGTTCGGGCAGGGAAAACGCGGCCCAGTCGGGTATTCGGACATCAATCTCGACATCACCGCAGGTCAACGGGCTGCCGTTGTCCTTGGCCTGTGCGACCTTGTCAAGGCGAAGCAACGCGAGGCCGACGCCGGCACCGGTTTCCGATGCGACGGACGAGCCGATTTCGCCGACGCTTTTCCCACCCGCAATGACCTGTGTTCCCTTTTCTGGCAATGCCGTTGCACCTTCGACAAGAACGAATCTCTTGCGTGCCGTGCCCCTGTGATGCACACGTGACACGACTTCCTGCCCGACATAGCAGCCCTTTGTGAAGGAAACCCCGCCCAGCTGATCCAGGTCGGCATCGTGCGGGAAGATATCCGAATAGGCATAGTCTTTCAGGCCTTCAGGAACACCGGTCGCAACGCGATGCCGCTCGTATGCATCCAGGTCGGCCGCGAATTCTTCCATTTGACCGGTCATCGCGGAGACGGGCGCGACGATGCGCAAGCCAAGTGCGGGTGTTCGCGGATCGGTCACCGCAACACGTGCCTCATTGATCTCCGGGGAACCGTCCCAAACCGCGAAGACACCGGTGTCGGCATCCAGCAATTCAAGTTCGACCTTTGCCCTGAGCCTGTAGAAAGTGAGACGCTTGAGGAAATCGGAAGCCACAGACGCGGGCGCGTCGGCAAGATAGCCGTCATTCGTTCTGTAGAGCAGGAAGTCGAACAGGATCTTTCCCTGCGGCGTCAGCAATGCCGAAGAGGATGCACCGCCTGAATCCGTGTCCTCGATGTCAGCGGTCACGAGGTTCTGCAGAAAGGTATGCGCGTCTTCTCCGGCGATCCGGATCAGGGCGCGATCGGTGAGATGGGCAATCTTGGCAGACGGCACGAGGAACTCCCGGATGTTGATAGGTCCAAACCTTAACCGCGAAATAGTCCTTTTGTCCGTGCGCGACAAGGTTGGGATTTCCTCTCCCGCATCTGGTTCTTTTTTTGCCGCGCGCGTATAAGCCCGGTAGTAGCAGATGCAAGAGCCACAGACAGCCGGAGGAATTCCCGTGAGCGAGACCTATGACCTGATCCTGAAGGGTGGAACCGTCGTCAATCAGGACGGGGAAGGTCTCCGCGACGTCGCCATCCGGGATGGCCGGATTGCGGGGATTGGATCGTTCGACGCGGCACAGGCGGGTGAACGGATCGACTGCTCGGGACTGCACGTTCTACCGGGTGTCATGGACACGCAGGTGCATTTCCGCGAACCGGGCCTCGACCACAAGGAGGACCTGGAAACAGGGTCTCGCGCGGCGGTCATGGGCGGTGTCACCACGGTCTTCGAGATGCCGAACACGAACCCGTTGACGACCGACGAAGCCGCGCTGGCGGACAAGGTCAGTCGCGGGCATCACCGGATGCATTGCGACTTTGCCTTTTGGGTTGGCGGCACGCGGGAAAACGTGAAGGACATTCCCGAGCTGGAACGCCTCCCGGCAGCTGCAGGCATCAAGGTTTTCATGGGCTCCTCGACCGGCAACCTTCTTGTCGAAGATGATGACGGGGTGCGGGATATCCTCTCGGTGACCCGCCGCCGTGCCGCTTTTCATTCGGAAGACGAGTTCCGGCTCAGAGATCGTCAGTCAGAGCGCATCGAGGGTGATCCGCGCTCGCACCCGGTCTGGCGGGACGTGACAACCGCCTTGCAGTGCACGCAGCGCCTCGTCGGGATCGCGCGCGAAACAGGCGCGAAGATCCACATACTGCATCTTTCGACGGCTGAAGAGGTCGACTACCTGATCGACCACAAGGACGTCGCCTCGATCGAAGTGACGCCGCATCACCTCACGCTGACCGACGAAGCCTACGAGCGCCTTGGAACCCTGGTGCAGATGAACCCGCCCGTGCGCGAACCGCGCCATTCGCAAAAACTGTGGTGGGGTCTTGAGCAGGGGATCCTCGATATTTTCGGGTCCGACCACGCGCCGCACCTCCTGGAAGAAAAGCAGAAGACCTACCCCGCATCGCCCTCTGGCATGACGGGTGTCCAGACCCTTGTTCCGATCATGCTGGACCATGTCAGCAAGGGGCGTCTCAGCCTCGCACGGTTCGTCGACATGACCAGCGCCGGGCCGGCGCGCCTGTTCCAGACCGCGCGCAAGGGACGTATCGCGGTCGGGTATGATGCCGATTTCACCATTGTTGATCTCAAACGGAGCGAAACCATCCGCAACGACTGGATCGCTTCCAAATGCGGCTGGACCCCCTATGACGGCAAACAAGTCACAGGATGGCCCGTCGGAACGATGGTTCGCGGTCAGAGGGTCATGTGGGACGGTGAACTGGCAACGCCATCGAAAGGCGAGGCAGTCCTGTTTCAGGACGGGCTTAAACGATAACCGAAAGCGATGCGGCCAGATTGTATGGGAGTGACGCGCCGCGCACGCGCGCGCGCCCGGTGAGCCACTTTTGCGTGTTTGATACCGATCCGAACAATTTGTGATGTGAATAACAGTCGCAACCTGCCTAAAGTGACAAGGTGGTATTGCAAGCGGGGGAAGGAAACCAACGGGTAACTGTGTTTCCTAACCCGATCTAAAAGGGTTTTGAGTAGAGTTTTCAGCGAGCTTCAGGGTTCAGCGTTAGAGAGCTCAGGGATGTCGTCAAAATGTTTCAGTTCATGCGTAAAGGCAGACTTGGCGTTTTTGTCACTGCCGCGATTTTTTCAGCCAGCGCCGTTTCCACGGCCGCTTCACGTGACACCGCTACCGACACCGCCAAGGAGGCGGTCGATGAGACGCCGATCCACATGCTCGTGTCGATCGACGACCAGCAGATCAAGGTTTACCGCGGTCTGGATCTGATCGAGCAATCGCCGATCTCATCCGGAAAGCGCGGTCACAGCACGCCTACAGGCGTGTTTTCGATCCTGGAAAAGCGGCGCAAGCATTTCTCCAACCTTTATGACAATGCTCCGATGCCGTTCATGCAGCGCCTGACATGGTCGGGCATTGCCCTCCATGTCGGCAAGCTGCCCGGATATCCGGCATCGCACGGCTGCATTCGCCTGCCGCGTCCCTTTGCCAAGTCGCTCTACAAGATGACAGATCGCGGCATGCACGTGGTCGTGACACGCGGCTCGGCCGAACCATTGGCGGTTCGCCACGACGTACTGCCGCAGCCTTTCGTGCCGGCGACGGAAGTTGCCAGCCTCTCCGGGGCGACAATCGATGCCGACCCAGCGCTCCGCGGTGCGATCAGCCCTGCAACACTGCAGGCGGCGCTTGAAATCGCACAGCCGGAGAACCCGCATTTCGACCGCCCGCTGCGCATGATCATCACGCCGCGCAAGCAGCCGAACAAGATCAAGGTTCTGCAGCGGCTCCTGAACGAAATGGGCTACAAGGCCGGGCCTGTCGACGGTGTCGTCGGCCGCAAGACCCGCGCCGCGATCGGCCTTTATCAGGAGATCACCGATCAGCCGGTGACGGAAAAGGTGACCGATGCGCTGATCGCACGCGTTCATCTCGACGCGGGCTACGAGAAAAGCCACAACGCGACCCTTCGCGTGCGCCGCAAGTTCCGGGACATTTATTCCGCACCGGTTTCCATCAAGCATCTGGAACAGGCAATCGGCACGCATGTCTACACCGCGCTCGATTTCGAGCAGGGCGAGGGCAGTGTCGAATGGATCGCGGTTTCCGCCGAAGGCGATCGGGGAGGAGCTTCGGATGACCTCCTGAACCGCATCGACATTCCGGAAAAGGTTGCCCGCGATCTCTCCAAAATGCTGACGCCGGGAACCTCACTGACGATCACCGATCGGAGCTTCAAGCGAAACACCGGACTGGGCACCGACTTTGTCGTGATCACACGCTGACCCCACCAGGAAGCGTCGAACCGAAACGAAAGCCCCCGCTGCCGCGGGGGTTTTTTATTATCCGGATAACTTCGGTTTTTACGTCAGGCGTCACCAAACTGTCGTCTCACTCACGTATCGGAAAGCCGTTTACTGGCGCGGCGACCCGGGAGAAAATCATGGCGCAGAGCACGCTCACAGCATCCAAGAAACGGCTCAACAACGCGGTTCACCGCTCGGATGCCACGTCGCGTGAAGGCATTTTGGAGCGTCTCTTCACATTCGCATTCAAGGGTCTTGTCTATCCGCAGATCTGGGAAGATCCGGATGTGGACATGAAAGCGCTGCGCCTGACGCCGGACTCCCGCATGATCGCGATTGCTTCGGGTGGCTGCAACGTCATGTCCTACCTCACTGCCAATCCGGCCGAAATCACCGCTGTCGATCTCAACCGGGCCCATGTTGCGCTGGGCAGGCTGAAACTCGCCGCTGCCAGGCACCTGCCCAACTACGAGACGTTTTACCGCTTTTTCGGCGAAGCGGATGAGAGGGCCAATGTCGCGGCGTACAATCGCTTCCTGAAAGACAATCTCGACGCCGAAACCATCACATACTGGGAAGGCCGCGACATTGCCAACTGGGGCCGCAAGAGGATCACGCTGTTCTCGCGTGACCTCTACCATCACGGCTTGCTTGGTTATTGCATCGGGGCTGGCCATCTCGTTGCGAAGCTCTACGGCATCGACCCCAGGCACATGGTCAAGGCGCGGTCGCTGGAAGAGCAGCGCACCTTCTTCGATACCGCCCTGGCACCTTTGTTCGACAAGCGACTGGTCCGCTGGGCGACCTCGAAGAAGATGTCGCTCTATGGTCTCGGCATCCCGCCCGCGCAATATGACGCGCTTGTCTCGGCAAATGCCGAGGGCGACATGTCCGCCGTTCTTAAGGACCGACTTGAAAAGCTCGCTTGTGACTTCTCCATGAAGGATAATTATTTCGCCTGGCAGGCGTTCGGGCGCGGATATGCGCCCAAGACCGGGGAAACATCCGGAGAGTCCGGCCCGCTTCCGCCGTACCTTAAACGTGCACATTTTGAAGAGATCCGGAGCCGTGCCGGCCGCGTCCGTGTGCTGAACCGCAACTTCACCGAACACCTCCAGACGGTGGAGAACGGCAGCCTTGATGCCTATGTTCTGCTTGATGCGCAGGACTGGATGACGGATGCGCAATTGAATGCGCTCTGGTCGGAGATCACGCGGACAGCGCGGCCGGGCGCAAGGGTCGTGTTCCGCACTGCTGCTGCTCCGACCCTGCTTCCGGGGCGTGTCGCCGACGATACGCTCGATCGCTGGACCTACGAAGCAGAGGAAAGTCTGGAGTTGGGCAGACAGGACCGCTCATCCATCTATGGCGGCTTCCATCTTTATGTTTACAACGGCTGAGCAGCGGATCGGAACCTGACATGAGCGGTGCGGTCGAAACGGCGAGGCTGATGGACGCTGTCTATCGACGTCAGCGGCACATTTACGATGTCACGCGCAAATACTATCTGCTGGGGCGCGATCACCTGATCAGGGAGCTGAAACCACCGCGTGGCGGTGCTGTGCTGGAATTGGGCTGTGGCACCGGGCGGAACCTGATCGCGGCGGCAAGGCTTTATCCGGATGCCCGTTTCTACGGACTGGATATCTCCCGGCATATGCTGGAGACGGCCGCCAGGAATATCGAGAATGCGGGACTGCGTGACCGGATCACCCTGATCGAGGGGGACGCAGCCAATCCGTCCGCGACCGAAAGGCTGGGCGTTTCCGGTTACGACCGGGTGTTTTACTCCTATACCCTTTCGATGATCCCGATCTGGCGGGAAGCGCTGCAGGCCGGGTCAGCCCATCTGAAAGAGGGCGGTCGAATCCATGTCGTCGACTTCGGCCAGCAGAAAGGATTGCCGCGCTGGTTTGCGAAGCTGCTGTTTGCCTGGCTGAAGTCATTCCACGTCACGCCCCGTGCCGGGCTTGAAGACGAGCTCCGTTCTCTTGCCTCACAGTCTGGAAGTCGGCTTGAGTTCCGTCGTCTCTATCGCGGTTATGCCGATTACGCGGAGATCTTCAAGGATCGCAGCGATCAATCGCCTGCAACGAAATAGTGCAGCGTCCCGTCCGGGCCGATGCCGACACGGTAGAAGGTCCAGGCCCCGAACTGCTCCATTTCCGCAAAGTCGCCTGCGGTGATGATGCGGTACATCTCGACTTTCTGGTCCGGAGCGAGGTCCTGAAGGGGGTATCTGGCAAAATAAGGCCAGATGTACATTTCCTGAGGCGTGCCCACATCGACATGGACAAAGCCGCTGTCGAGCGTGTCGGCAAGGATAGCCAGAATCTCGAACCCTTCGCCATCGCCAGAGCTTTCCTTCAGAAAATCGATCGGATCGCCAATCTCCGTGAAGGAAAGCGTCGGGGGCAATTCGTTGCTTTCCAGGATCATGCGGATGCGCTGCAGGTCCCCGTATTCGGCGGCTTCTTTCAGCTGTGCATGCATGCGGGCGACGGGCTTTGGCAGTATGGCTGTGTTGTAGAGAACCTGTGGCGGTGCCAGGTCAGCCGGTGCATCCGCGCGCTCGGCGGAAGGGGATGTCACTGTCTGCGGCACCTGCAACTGGTCATCGGGTATAGGTGCCGTCCCCGTGTCGCTGTCCGGTGCAAGTTGAATGGTTTCCGTGGTCACGTTTTTGGCCATGCCCGGTGCCGGCAACAGGCAAAGAACCAGACATGCAATCCCAAAAAACCGCTTCATGGCAATCTCCCACGTTCAGATGCGTTGCCGTTTGCCCTCAAGGGACATTCCTTAAACAATTCATGCAAGACTGCAAACCG
>Ga0207422_1003222_pt1 | contig 17087 bp, 14 predicted proteins | sample MarCyaLeptolynsp_FD_187757 | JGI IMG/M metagenome (GOLD analysis project Ga0207422, IMG submission 187757) | Marine cyanobacterial communities from Panama - species 1 Leptolyngbya sp. (SPAdes) | ecosystem: Environmental > Aquatic > Marine > Unclassified | place: Panama: Panama City | collected...
AGCCATAGCCGCTCTCGATTTGCATGGCGGATCTGCTGCGCGGGCTCGCCGAGCAGGACCCCGCTCGTCTGCCGACCTACCACTGCGCAATGGCGGCGGTGCACTTCGCCGGACGTCGCCTGGACCAGGCCAAGGCATCGGCCGAACAGTGCACCGAGCGGCTCGACGCCGATGACGACGCCGATCCAGCCGATCGCGCTGGCGCCCACAACAACCTCGCGGTGATGCTCCGCATCCTCAACGAGCGCGACCGCGCCCGGAGCCATCTCGAGACCGCGCTCGCGATCATCGACGCGCAGCTCGGTCCCTTGCACCCCAGCGGCGCGATGGTCCGGGCCAATCGCTCGGTTGCGTTCTCGCTGTGGGGCAACCCGATCGGGGGCGAAATCGAGGCTCGCTTGGCGCTCGAGCTGACCGAGCCCCTGCTCGGACCCGACCATCGCTTCGTGCAGGCCGCCCGCGGCGCGCTCGCGCTGTCGATGACCGTGCAGGGCCGGCACGACGAAGCCGAGCTGGCCTATCGCGCCTCGCTCGAGGCGGCCGAGCGCACCTACCGGCCCGGGCACCTTCGCATCGCACGGGTCCTGCACCCGTACGCCACCGCTTCGATCCGCGCCGGTCGTCACGAGCAAGGCCGAGCGCTGCTCCAGCGCGCAATCGACATCGAGCTCGAGGCCCTCGGACCCGAGCACGCCGAGGTCGAGCAGCTGCAGACGCTTCTCGCCAAACTCGACGAGGGAGCGCAATGACCGAGCCGACCGACCATGCCCTGTTCGTGCGCTGGCGCGCGGGAGACACGGCCGCCGGCAACGAGCTGGTGCAGCGGTACTGCGCCCCCGTGCTGCGCTTCTTCTCGAACAAGGCCCCCAACGCGGCCGAGGACCTGATGCAGAAGACCTTCATGGGGTGTCTCGCCGCCGCGACGCCGGCCGAGGAGATCCGATCGTTCCGCGGCTTTCTGTTCGGAGTTGCGCGTTACCAGCTGCTGCGGTTTCGCGAAGGCCGGGGTGAGCTGCGTGGAGTCGACCCGGTCACGCACGTTTCGGGTGCCGCCCCGGGGACCACGCCGACGCAGCGCGTCGCCCGGGACAAGACCCGCGATCTGCTGCGCCAATCCATCGAAACGCTCCCACTCGATCAGCAGATCGCGATCGAGCTGTTTTACTGGCAGCAGCTGACGGTGCCGGAGGTCGCGACCGCACTCGGACTGTCCGAGGGCGGCACGCGGGCCAAGCTCCATCGTGCGCGTCAGCGGGTGCGCGCGATCTACCTGGAGCGGTCGGGCGGCGAGACCTTCGACTGGCCTCGTACCGCCTGACCGGATAGCTCGAGCCTACAGCATCGTGTCCCGGGCGCAGCGAAAGCCGACCCGCGTGCTGTTGGCGTCCATGTCCCACGACAGGTGCGTGTACGAAAACGGCACGAACAAGTTCGCGTTGGCGGCCCAACCCCGGATCCAGATCTGGTCCTGCTGGCAGCCGTCCTCGGGACGGTGCAGGGGGTTGGGTTGCTGGTTGTTGGGATCGGCGTAGTGCCCCGTTTCGGTCCACGCACAGTCCGACGAGAACTCCCGGAACGGGACGAGATCGGTGTGACCGAACAGGCCGTTGCCCGTCGGGTGCGAACCAACCGGATGCTCGTAGAACAGCGGAGACTCGTCGTCAGGCGGCTCGAACCCGACGTGCGCCTCGGTCGGCATGCCGAACCCCCACGGATACGGGGCGTTCATCGAGCCACCGGACGCCGCGAACTCCCATTCGGCATCGGTGGCGAGTCGACCGCCGTCCCAGATGCAGAAGGCCATCGCGTCGTACCAGTGCGCGCAGTTCATCGGCCTGTCTTCGTTGAGGCCCGGCTCGTCCGTATACGTCGAGTGGAAGTCGGGGCCGATCCCGCTGCACTCGAGGACGGAGGTGTTGAAGTTCGCGAAGTACTCCATGCGCCAGCCCGAGTCGGGATGGGCCGGATGCGCGCCGTCGCCGATCTGCGGGGTCCACCCGTCTTGGACCGCGGCCAAGAACGCGCGGTAGCGGGGCACCGTCACCAGGTACTTGTCGAGGGCAAAGCCATCGATGTCGACCTCGTGCTCGGGCTGCAGGGCAGCTCCGCAGTTGTTCTTGCTGGAGTTGCCTTCGCAGCCGCGCAACATGGTGTCACCGGGCATCCAGATCGACGTGCAGCACGACTCGCCGACACAGTCGGTCTCCAGACCCGCGCACGACGGTGCATCGGGGACGAACTGTCCCGCACTGTCGTCGTCGTCGTCGTCGTCGCCGTCGTCATCGTCGTCGTCGTCATCGTCGTCCGCGTCGTCGCTTCCGCCATCGACACTGTCGTCATCGTCATCGTCGCCGGCGTCATCGTCGTCAGCGTCGTCATCGTCGTCATCGTCGTCACTGTCGTCATCGTCGTCGGCATCGGACGTACCGCCGGACGTGGCTGCACCGTCGTCACCGGACGAGCCGGGGAGATCACAGGCCGCGGGGACCAGCGAGAGACACAAGAGCAAGAGCGTGGGCTGAGCTGCGTGTTGCATGGTTTGGGCTCCTCGGATCGAGGTCCGCCGCCACGAACAAACCGCTTCAGTCCGCACCGGCTTTTTTGGCGCGAGCCGATCGGCGGACGGCGCCGCCCCCGCTGCCCGCTGCCCGCGGGTGGATCCCATGGATTTGTCGTTGCTCTTCGGGGATTGCCCTGTTAGGACGACCGCGCACCTATGCGCACATCGATGGACATGGATTGACATCGCGTCCCTGTGTCGTTGTGCAGATTGTTTGTAATCGGAGTGCATCAGAGGCATCGAAGGGGCCCGTGACGATGGCAGCGACTCCAGCGAACCTGGCCCGCGCGCTCAGCAGTGTCCTGCTCCTCGGACTTGCGGGCGCAGCGATGGTTCCCCCGCGCCCGCCCGTGGCCGTCTCGCTCGATCCGGTTCCCGAGCCCGAGGCCGCCTCCCCGATCGCGAACGTCGTCCCGTGGCAAGCACCGGACGTCACGCCGCCCCCGCCGCCGGTCGACCGCCGCCCCGAGGTGGTCGCGTGGCATGCACCGGCGACGATGACCCTGCGGCAGCTCGCGTTCGCCTGGAGCGTGCCGCTCGCGCGACTGACGGAGCTCAATCCCGATCTCGTGATCAGCGAGCCCGTCGTCGAAGGCAGTGCCGTCGCGATCTACCGGGCGGACGACGCCCGCCCCGACCGCTCGATCGGTCCGCCCAACGCCGGCCGCCTGCGCGGCGCCGTTCCGATGCCCGAAGGCGACGGCTGGCAGCTCCGCAAGGACCGGAGCCGGGTCTGGGGTACCGCGCTGACCGTCGACACCCTCGTCAGCACCTTCACCGCCTATCGCGAGCACTACCCCGAGGCGCACCCGGTCCAGGTTCGGGACCTCTCGACGCGCCGCGGCGGACGAATCGGGCCGCACCGTTCACACCAGTCCGGCCGCGACGTCGACATTCGCTTCGTCGCCAACACGCTCCGCGAGGACGGGACGCCGTGGCGTCGGACCACGCAAGACACGTTTCACACCGCGGCCAACTGGTTTCTGGTCAAGCGCCTGCTCGACTCCGGCGCGGTCCAATCGATCTTCATGAGTGCCAAGGTGCAGCGCTGGTTGCGGGCGCATGCCGTCGCCGATGTGGGCGAGGCCGCGGCAGCCGAGTACTTCGAGTCGATCAGCCACGAGCACGGCCATCGGCATCACATGCACGTGCGGTTCCGGTGCCCGGCGAATCATGGCAGCTGCCGCGAGCGCACGCGCACGGACGCCAAACCCCCGAGCGCGTGAAATCCCGCTCCAGCGCGAATTGAATCGCGAGCGCCGGAGACCAAGAGCCATCGGATGCCTCGTTTCCGTTCGATTCACCCCCTGGTCTCGACTCTCGCAGTCGGCGCCGCGGTTGCCGGTACGCCCGCGATCGCCGACGCCTGCGGTGGCATGTTCTGCGACGCACCGCCTCCCGACGGCCTGCCGATGCCCGTCGATCAAACCGGCGAGAACATCCTGTTCACCATCGGCGGCGGCTTCGTCGAGGCGCACGTCCAGATCGAGTACGCCGCCGACGACGATACCCAGCGGTTCGCTTGGATCGTGCCCGTGCCCGAGGTCCCCGAGATCGAGGTCGGGTCGGCGCGCCTGCTCGACAACACGCTCGACGCGACCGTCCCGATCTACGGGTTCGAAACCCAGTCGTCGTGCGCCGATCCGGATGACGGCGGTGCGCCGCAGACCAGCGGGATCGGCTTCATCGAGATGCCGGATGGAGGCGGCGCCAGCGGGGAGGAGCCCACCGTGGCGGCCAACGGGGTCGTGGGGGCATTCGAGTACGTCGTGCTCGAGGGCGGCACGGCAGACACGGTCATGGCCTGGCTGGCCGACAACGACTACGCCGAGGACGACGAGGCTCCGGACATCCTGCAGGAGTACCTCGACGAAGGCCACGTCTTCGTCGCCTTTCGTCTCGACCAGAGCGAAGGCCTCGACGATCTGCACCCGGTGGTGATCCGCTATCCGGGAACCGAACCCTGCATTCCGCTGCGCCTGACCCGGGTGGCCGCGCAGGAGGACATGGACGTGCGCGCGCTCGTGTTCGGTGAGGCGCGGGCCTTTCCCGTCAACTACGACCACGTCCAGCTCAATCGCGTGCGCCTGGACTGGTCGAATACGGGTGCCAACTACAAGGAGCTCGTCACCGGGGCCGTCGACGAAGCGGGTGGTCGGGCCTTCGTCACCGAGTATGCGGGCGACTCCGAGCTCATCGCCAACGACAACCTCGACACCTCGATGCTCGACGCCGACGTGTTCGAATCGCTCGACGCCATGGACGTCGTCGACGCGCTGCGCGACCAGGGACTGCTCGCGTGCTCGGGCGAGTGCCTGCCGCAGCACGAGCTCATCCTCGGGCTGCTGACGAACTATCTTCCACCGCCGCCCGGGATCGCCCCGGAGGACTTCTACGCGTGCATGGAATGCTATCGGGCGCTGGTCGACGTGAGCCAATGGGACGGCGTCGCGTTCGCGGCCGACTTTCGCGAGCGCATCGTCGATCCCATGAACCGCGCGACCGAGCTGCTGACCACGTGGCCGTACGTCACGCGGCTGTACACCACGATCTCGCCCCACGAGATGCTCTCCGACCCGACGTTCGCGGAGGTCGAGGGCCTGCCGGACGTGGCCTTCCGCCACGGCGGGCTGCGCGACTCTGGCTGCTGCGACACGACGATGCGCCTGCCGGGCGGCCGCGAGGTCATCTTGGGCACCGGCAACAGCTGGCCGGTTTGGGGCAACGCGATGCCGTGGGCCGAGCGGATCAGCGAGTACCAGCCCGACGGACCCCCGGCCGAGCTGAGCGATCGCAGCAACGAGATCGACGCGCTCCTCGCCGACTACAACGCGGCGGCGGCCTGCCCGAACCCAGGCGGTGGCGGCACGACGGGCGGCGACGGGATGGGCACGGACGGCGGCCTGTCCAGCACGACCGGCGGCACCGGAGGCGGCGACGGGACCGACGGACAAAGCCAAGGCCAAGACGCCGGTCAGGACGACGTGACCAGCGGATGCTCGTGCCGCAGCAGCGGGCCGTCTGCAGGCGCGCTGATGCTCTTCGTGCTGGGCCTCGTGAGCGGGCGGAGACGTCCATGAGCCCGAACCGACTCGCGCTGGCGTTCGTTGTCGCGTTGTCCGGCTGCAACGGCGACGCGTCCGTCACGGACACCAGCGAGGGCGATGGGACCACCACGGCCGACGATGAGCCCACGCCGTCGAGCACGACCGACGCGGCGACGTCCCTGGGGGGCTCAGGCGTCGTCGACGGAAGCGACACCGCGGCGGACGACGCCGGCTACGAGGAGGACGACGGTGGCGACGGGTGCTCGTTCACCTGCCCCGAGCCGCCGGCGCCCCCGCCCTCCGGTGGCGTGTGTGGGCTCGCGACGCAGAATTGCCCCGAGGACGACAAGTGCATGCCGTGGGCCAACGACGGGGGCTCGCTTTGGAATGCGGTGCGTTGCTCGCCCATCGAGCGCAACCCGAACGGCGTCGGCGAGCCGTGCACCGTCGACGGTTCGGGGGTGTCGGGACTGGACGACTGCGACCTCGGCCTGCAGTGCTTCAACGTCGATCCCGAGACCAACGAGGGCGTATGCGCCCAGATTTGCGGGGCGATCGACGGGGCGCCGATCTGCCCGCAGGGCACATCCTGCGCGACGTACGGGGCCGCACGCGTCTGCCTCGAACCGTGCGACCCGCTCGCGCAGGCGTGCCCCCTCGCCCACGCCTGCTACCCGGCGGGGACGTTCGTCGGCCCCGGGGAGCCTCCGCCCCCGTTCTTCACCTGCGAGCGAGTCGCCGGCTCCGGCGAGCCGTTGATGCCGTGCGAGGTGTTCCAAAGCGGCTGTGACGGCGGCTCGGTTTGCTTCGATGCCCAAGCCCTGCCGTGCCCGAGCTCCATTGGATGCTGCACCGAGCTGTGCGACCTGATGGGGATGGACGACTGCCCGGAAGGCCTGACGTGCACCCCCTATCTCGACCCCGCGCCCAACGCCCTGCTCGAGGGCGTGGGGGTGTGCCTCGAGACATGATTTTGTCCCCGAGAAACTCGGCGGCGGCACGTGAGACTGCGCCAGCATTCGCGAGCGAAGCGCAGTCGCTCGAGTGCTAGCGTGGTCATCGAGGGGCAGAGGCGATGATGCGGACCGAGCGATGGGCGAGCCTCGTGCTGGCCGGGCTTTGTGGGCTGGCGTGCGCAGCCAACGACGGGAACGAAGCGAGCGGCGGAGCCGACGACGACACCGGCGACGACGGTGGCGACGATGACGACGATGACGAGGATGACGACGCGGCGCCGACGAGCGCGGCCAGCGGAACGACCCGAGCCGACGACGACACCGGTGACGACGACGACGATGACGACGACGTCGACGACACCGGTGACGACGACGACGATGACGACGACGTCGACACCGGCGACACGGGCGAGCCCGGCGACACGGGCGACACGGGCGAGCAGCCCCTGTCGTTCACCGCGGTGACGTTCAACGTCGGCGGACACGCCAACGGGCAAGACGACGTCGCGGACGAGCACTACGGCAACGGCTTGGCCTGGATCCCCGCGGTCGAGCAGACGACCGCCTACCTCGCCGCGCTGTCCCCCGAGGTCATCGTCTTTCAGGAAGTCTTCCACGCGCCCGACTGCGCCGAGATCCCCGAGGAGTTTCACTCCGGCTACATCTGCGAGACGTGGCAGCCCGGCGACCCCACCGTCGCGCAGATGATCCTCGGAGACGGCTACCAGGTCGCGTGCCACCTCGGAAAGCCGGACAAGTGCGCCGCGGTCAAGACGAGCTTCGGCTCGTTCGCCGGGTGCGACGAAGACTTCTGCCTCGAGGGTCTCGACGGCGGGCAGGTCGAAGACTGCGGCGGGGGCTCACGGGTCGGCCGCGGCGTCATCGAGCTCGTCGACGGCGGCGAGCTCACCATCGTGAACTTTCACGGCACCTCCGGCTTTCTGCCCGACGACCAGCTGTGCCGCGTGGCCCAAGTCGAGCAGGTGTTCATCGACTTGCTCGATGAAAACGGCGAGCCCGGGGCCAACGGCAATCGCAACCTCGTCCTCGGTGACTTCAACACCGATCCCGCGCGCGCGGTCCTGCTGGACTTCTCGGCCGCGCGTTGGAACGACTTCGTCGGTGACGACCACCCGTTCCACTTCATCACCGACGTGGGACCCGACGTGTTGCCGACCTATGCAAACACGATCAACATCGACCACCAGGTCAGCGACAGCTTCGTCGGCAGCTGCTCGCATCCGGGCATCACCCCGGGCGAGGACGCGGTCGTGGACTTCAGCTACTACGATCACGTGCCGGCGGTTTGCACGCTCACCGAGGGGTAAGCCGCCCCGCAGCTGGACGACGCGGCATCGCTCACGTCTTTTTTCGTGATCGATTCGGCGGCTCGTTCCTCTGGGCGGGTGATGACTTCACGAGCCCAGTCCTGGATGTCCGCCACGACCGTCTTGCCTCTCGCCATGGGCCTGTCCCTGTTCGCGATCGGCTGCGACAAGAGCAAAGAAGAGGCGCCGGCCCAGGCCGCGGCCGCGTCTGCCAAGGGGGACGACGAGGCGAGCAAGGCTGACACGCCCGCCAAGAGCAAACCGTCCGCCCCGTCCGCTGATCTCGCCCGGCCGCTCGCGGCCGTCGACATCACCGTCTCCGATGCCGCCAAGGCCAAGGCCAAGGAGATTCTCGGCCGTGTCGACGACGGCATGTTCGCGAACGACGACAGCGATGCGGCCAACGCCGAAGCCCTGCTGTGGATCGCGGCCACCGCCACCGATCCGGTGATCGTCGGTGAAGCCCTGATGGCGGTCGCCGACGCCGAGCAGAGCATTCCCGCCGGATTCGGCCCCGTGCTTGCGGACCGCATCGGCGTCAAAGACGAGGGCGTGCTCGAAGGCGTGGATGGGGCTCTGGCGTGGGTGCTGGAGAACGCACTGATGGCCGCGGACAAGACCCTGGTGTCGACGATCCAAGCCGCCGCGAGCGGCCATCCCAATCCCGCGATCGCGCGCGCCGCCAAGGGGGCGCTGGTCAAGCTGCCCCCCGAGCGTCCCGAGGTCGCCGCGGTGATCGACAGCCTCGACGCGAGCACGCCGCCCGACGTCGTCGAGCACGTGCTGTCCGAGCTCAACATTCAGCGCAGCGACGCGGTGGCCGCGAAGGCCGCCGCGAAGGAGAAGCTCCTGCTCTCGCATCCCGACCCGGTGATCCGAGGCACGGCCGCCCGCCGGCTCGGACAGCACGGCGACAGCAAGGACCCGAAGGTCGCCGAAGCGCTCGTTGGTCTGCTCAACGACGACGTGCCGTTCGTGCGCTGCAGCGCGATGGAGGGCCTGGGCTCGATGCGGGCCAAGACGGCGATCGCGGCGATTGCCAAGCAGCTCGACAGCACCGACAAGTGCAGCCACAAGTTCGAAGAGCCCACGGTGGCCGGCGAGATGCGCCCCCATTCGATGGGCGGCTCCTACACGGTCGGCGTTCGGGCGGCGCTGACCCTGCAGTCGATCAGCTACGGCACCAAGGAAATCCTCAAGCTGGGCTCGGTCAGCTCGTCGGACGAGGGCTCGCAGGTTGCGGCACGCAAGGCGGCCCGGACCTGGGCCGCGAGCCAAGGCTAGCCCAGCGCCTTGCGCACCGACGCCGCCCAGGCATCGAGGTCACCGACGGTGGCCTCGTAGACCGCTTCGCTGCTGGCCAACTTCTGCATCTGCTCGGCCAGCAGCTCGCGTCCCCGTCGCAGTCGGCTGCGCACGGTGCCTTCGGGCACGTCGAGCACCGTGGCGAGCTCGGGTCCGCGCATCTCCTGCCAGTAGTACAGCTCGAGCGCGACCTGAAAGGTCAGTGGAATCCGGCGCAGCGCCTCGACGAGAAGTCGTCGCTCCTCCGCCTCGACAAAGAGGGTGCTCGGAGTCGCTTCGATGTCCCATGCGGACGTGGTGAGCGGATCGAAGTGCCGGTCGTCGCGACTGCGGATGCGATAGTGTTGGATCAAGACGCGATGCGCGACCGTGAGCAGATACGAACGGAAGCGCTCGGGCTGCACGATCGCGTCGCGGTGCTCGACGCACGTCAGAAAGGTCTGCTGGACCAGATCATCAACGGCGCCGCTGACCTTGTTGCGGAAGAACCGCAGCAGCACCGGCGCGTTGCGCTCGATGAGCGCGCCCCCGGCCTGACGATCTCCCTCCCGCCAAGCGAGCAGTAACGTGACGTCGTCGGACACCCCGATCTCAGATAGCAGGCTGCCTCCGGGGACACAATCGGCGTCGTCGTCGGAGTTGCCGTCGGCGCCGGTCGAGGACCCCCTCGAGGTCCAGCGCGTCGTCGCCCAGGCCAAGCTCGCGCTGCTCGGTGAGCGCGAGCAGGTCGTGCTCGGTCGCTACGAGATCGAACAATGGCTGGGCAGCGGGGCATTCGGGACCGTCTACGCGTGCCGCGACCCGGCGATGGGCAGGCGTGTTGCCGTCAAGGTCCTGCGGACGGGGCATCACGGCGGGGGGCACCTCGACGATGCGCTGCTTCGCGAGGCCCGCGCCCAGGCGCGCATCGACCATGCCAACGTCCTGGGCGTGCTCGACGTGGGGCGTGCCGACGGTCGCGCCTTCGTGGTCATGCCGCTGGTCGAGGGGGGCGACCTCGCTGCGTGGGTTCGCCGGGAGACGCCAGCACCCGCGATGCTCGTCGAGGCGATCGCTCAAGCCGGCGATGGGCTTGCCGCCGCCCACGCCGCGGGTTTGGTCCACTGCGACGTCAAGGCGACCAATCTGCTGCGGACCGCCGAGGGGCATACCGTCGTGGCCGACTTCGGGATCGCGACGCGTGCAGGCGATCGTCGCCGCGGCGGTACGCCTCGCACGATGGCCCCCGAGCAGCGGCTGGGTCTGGCGGTCGACGGTCGCGCCGATCAGTTCTCGCTCGCGTTGGTGCTCGTCGAGCAGTGGACGGGCTCGCTGCCCCCGCTCGAGTCCCAACCGATCGCCGGGGTCGACGCGCGAGCCTCCGCCGTCATCCGCCGCGCGCTTGCCATCGACCCGGACGCGCGCTTCGCTTCGATGGACGCGTTCGTGACCGCGCTCCGCGACGCCATGCGACCGCGGCGGGTTCCCCTGCTCGCGACGATCGCCGCGGCGACGCTGGGGGTGGCCGTGCTCGCGGTGACGATTCCGACCTCGAATCCGGTCGTGCACGCGGCCGATCCCGCCCCCGTCGAAGGCCCCGGCGATCGCTACCGACGTCCCGAGCTCGAGCAAGCCGCCCACGCGATTCAAGACTCTCGACTCGCGGAGGCCGAGGCACTGCTGACCGAGGCGCTCGGGCGGCCCGATCCACCGCTGAGCGCGTTCGACCGCGCCGACGCACTGTACTTGTTGGCTCGACTCGCGACCTTCTCGGGCGACGACCACCTCGCGCTCGAGCGGCTCGAGTCTGCCTACTCGCGCGCGGTTGCGGCGGACCACGCCCGCGTCGCAGTCGATGCCGCGAGCATGCTCGCGGGGGCGCACACCGAGCGCGGTCAACACGAACAAGGTCAGCGCTGGCTCGCTCAGGCACGCGCCGAGGTCCGACGCTACGGCGACACCCCGACGTTGATGGTGACGTGGCTCAACACGGCAACCGGCCTCGAGCTGTCGGTCGGGCGGATTGATTCGGCGCTGGAAAAGAGCCAGCGCGCGGTCGCTTTGAGCGACGAACCCGGCGTCACGACGGTCGCAAGGCGCATCTCGGCGCTGCGTGGACTGGCGCTCGCGCTGCGGGCCAAAGGACGGCTCGACCAATCCGAATCGTCCATGAGACGAGCGCTCGAGCTCACGGAGGCCAACCAGGGTCCTCGCACCCTGCCTCGGGCCCAGATCCTCGACCAGCTCGCGATCATCGTCGCCCAGCAGGGGCGCCAAGACGAGGGGATTGCGCTCGCGACCCAAGCCGTCGACATCGCGCGCGAGGTCCACGGCGCGGGCTCGCTGGCGACGCTGCAAATGCAGATGAACCTGGCCAAACACCACGTGATGGCCGGAGACGACGAGACCGCGGTCGAGCTCCTCGCCGGGGCGATCGACACCCTGGCCCAGACCGATCCCACCAGCCCGGTCCTCGACCGTGCGCGACTCGACCTCGCCACGAGCCTGCGCCGCGTCGGACGCCTGGCCGAGGCGCGCGAAGCCGCCACCGAAGCCCTCGTCGGAGTCGAAACGGGCGGCGACCACCCGCCGTCGGAGGCCGAGCGCGGCCGCCAAGAGCTCGCCGCGATCGATGCCGCGAGTGAGGCGGCACGGCAAGCCAACGGCAAGACCGACGTACCGCCTACAGACGCGTCGCGTTGAAGGTGTCGCACTGCTTGGGGTCGCCGGTGTCGAAGCCGATCCGGAACCACCGCGCCCGCTGGGCGGACGTGCCGTGCGAGAACGTCTCGGGCCGCACCGTTCCTCCTCCACGGCCCTGGAGGCTGTCGTCACCGATCGCGGCTGCGGCCTTGAGCGCCTCCTCGAGATCACCGGCTTCGATCTGCACGAGCTTGCTGTCCTTGGCGTTGTGCGCCCAGATGCCCGCGTAGCAGTCCGCCTGCAGCTCGACCCGGACCGAGCCACCGTCGGCCCCCTTGCCGCGGTGCTCGAGTGCGCCGAGCTGGTTCTGCACGTGGTGCCCGACCTCGTGGGCGATCACGTAGGCCTGCGCAAAATCGCCGGGCGCCCCGAGCCGATCCTTGAGCACCCGATAAAAGCCGAGATCGATGTACACCTGCTGATCGCCCGGGCAGTAAAACGGCCCCGTCGATGCGCTCGCCCGACCGCAGGCCGAGCTCACCGAATCGGTGAACAGCTGCAGCCGCGCCATCGGGTAGCGCTTGCCCATCTCGTCGAACTCCTTGGTCCAGACCGCCTGGGCATCATCGAGCGTGACCGACACCAGCGCGACGAGCGGCTCGTCGGCGGGGTCCACTTCGCCCGATGCCTCGTTCTGGGACAGGCCCAAGCCCGTTCCTCCGCCGCAGTACCAAAGCGCGCCGAAGATCAGCAGCCCGACCAGCAAGCCCTTGAACCCGAACCGCCGGAACAACATGAACAGCAGCGCGATCCCGCCGCTGCCCATCCCACCCCCGCCGGACGCGCCGCGACGATCATCGACGTACTTGCTGCGGTAGCCGTCGTCGTACTTCATGGACGTGCAGAGCCTAACAACTCCCACGCGAGGGGATCCGCCCACACTGCCGCACACATGCCCCCGGCGGTTGGCACGGACGCTACGTCGATTTCCGACCGCGACGCGCTTTGGGTACCCTAGCCATTGCCGGTTCGCGCATGGCGATCAATCTTCACCAGCTTCTCAAGGCCATGGTCGACTCGGGCGCGACCGACCTGCACATCACCACCGGCTCCGCGCCCCAGCTGCGGATCGATGGCGACCTCGTGCCGCTCAAAGCACCCAAGCTCGGGCCGGTCGAAACTCGCAACCTCTGCTACTCGGTCCTGTCCGACAAGCAAAAGCAGCGCTACGAGGAAAACCTCGAGCTCGACTTTTCGTTCGGCGTCAAAGGCTTGGCCCGCTTTCGCGGCAACATGTTCGTGCAGCGGGGCGCAACCGGGGGAGCGTTTCGGCTCATTCCCTACGAGATTCCGCCGCTCGAGAGCCTCGGGCTGCCGCCGGTGACCGCCGAGCTCGCCCGCAAGCCCCGTGGGCTCATCCTGGTCACCGGACCGACCGGCTCGGGCAAGAGCACCACGCTCGCGTCGATGATCAACCAGATCAATCACGAGCGGCGCGGTCACATCATGACCGTCGAGGATCCGATCGAGTACCTGCACCAGCACGGCAGCTGCTTGGTCAACCAGCGGGAGGTCGGTCAGGACACCAAGAGCTTTGCCAACGCGCTCAAGTACGTCCTGCGCCAGGACCCGGACGTCGTGCTCCTGGGCGAGATGCGAGATCAGGAGACGATGGAGGCCGCGCTCAAGCTCGCGGAAACCGGTCACCTCACGCTGGGCACGCTGCACACCAACTCAGCGGTGCAGACGATCAACCGCGTCATCGACATGTTCCCGACCGGGCAGCAAAACCAGGTCCGGACCCAGCTGTCCTTCGTGCTCGAGGCGGTTCTGTGTCAGTCGCTGCTGCCCAAGGTCGGGGGCGGGCGAGCCCTGGCCGTCGAGATCATGGTGCCCAACGACGCGATTCGGGCCCTCGTCCGCGATTCCAAGATCCACCAGGTCTACTCGCAGATGCAGCTCGGTCAGGGCACCAACGAGATGCAGACCTTCAACCAGTCGCTGGCCGACCTCGTCCAGCGCAACCTGGTCACGCCCGACGTCGCGATGGCGCGCAGCAGTGATCCCGACGAGCTGCGCAACATGATGGAGCGCGGCATGGGGCTGACCAATCGAGTCGTGCGGCGGACGATGTAGCCCGACCACGCACGGACCAGTTACAGGGTGACCTAGGGGAGAGCAGCACATGCCCGTCTATCAGTGGGAAGCGAGAACGAAGGCCGGCGACCTGCGCTCCGGGGAGTACCGGGCCGACAGCGAAGTCGCGCTCACCGAGCGGCTGCGCGCGCAGGGCCTGACCATCACCAAGATGAAGAAGAAGCCCCTCGAGGTGCGGCTGCCGACCATCGGCACCGGCGTGGGGCTCAAGGACATGGTGGTGTTCACACGAACCTTCTCCACCATGGTCGACGCGGGTCTGCCGATCGTGCAGTGCCTGGACATGCTCGGGCACGAGTCCGAAAACGCCTCGTTCCGCAAGGTCATCTTGGGGGTCAAGGCGGAGGTCGAGGCCGGCAAGTCACTGTCGGAAGGTATGGCTCGCTACCCTCGGGTGTTCGACGAGCTGTTCCGCAACCTCGTCGCCGCCGGTGAGGCCGGCGGTATTCTCGACATCATCTTCCGCCGCCTCGCGGTGTACCTCGAAAAGGCCGCCAAGCTGCGCCGACAGGTCCGCGGCGCGATGGTCTATCCGGCCGCGATTCTCATCGTCGGCGTCATCGTGGTCATGGTCATGATGACCAAGGTGCTGCCGGTGTTCGAGAAGATGTTCAAGGACCTGGGCGCGGGCTCCCTCCCCGCCCCCACCCGCATGGTCCTCGGCATCAGCCACGCGATCACCGACAACCTGATCCTCGGCTCGATCATCACCGTCGCCCTCATCGTCGGGTTCGTGTTCGCGATGCGGACCCAGCGCGGCAAGCTGATCTTCGACACCGTCATCCTCAAGACGCCGGTGCTCGGGCCGGTGCTGCGCAAGATTGCCGTCGCTCGCTTCACGCGAACCCTGGGCACCCTGCTGTCCTCGGGCGTTCCGATCCTCGACGCGATGGACATCGTCTCGAAGACGTCGGGCAACATCGTGATCGCCCGGGCGATCAGCTACGCACGCAACAAGATCGCCGAGGGTAAGGACATCAAGACCCCGTTGCTCGAGACCGCCGTGTTCCCTCCGATGGTCGTGAACATGATCGGCGTCGGCGAGCAGACCGGTGCGATGGACGACATGCTGCAGAAGATCGCCGACTTCTACGAGGACGAGGTCGACACCGCCGTGGCCGCCATGACGGCGCTGCTCGAGCCGCTGATGCTGGTGTTCCTCGGCGGCGGCGTGGGCGGCATGCTGATCGCGATGTACATGCCGATCTTCGAGGTTGCCGGCAACATCAAATAGGAAGCGTCGGTCATCGGGGCTCGACCACGACGCCCCGGCCGGCGTCAGCACGATCAGCGGCGTGAGCAGCGGGCCAATCGCGCCCGACCCTGCGGCCACGCTCGCCGGGGCCAAGACCGACCCGAGCACGCCGCCGGACGAGGCGCGACGACGTCGCATCTCGTACTTCATGCTCTTCCGGCTGGGCATGCTGACGGTCTTCACCGTCCTCGCGGTGTTCATCGCCGCTTCGGGGCCCAGCCCGGGCGGACTGACGACGGGGTTCGTGTGGGGAACGCTCGTCGTTGGGTTCACGCTCACGATCGTCTTCGCCCGCCAGTTGCCGCGGGTGAAAGACCTGACGCGCTTCGCGTGGCTGCAGACGACCACCGACATCGTGCTCGCGGCCGTGGTCGTGCAGATGACCGGTGGTGCCGATTCGGGCTTTCAATGGCTGTTTTTGATCGCCGTGCTCGGCGCGGCGACGATGGGCAACGCCCGGACGACGTGGGCTGCCGCCGGCGCGTGCGTGCTCATTTTGGCCACGCTCGGGGTGCTGGAGTGGACGAAGGTCATCGAGCCGATGGTGCTCGGCGAGTCGGTGCCGGGGCTGCCTCCGACCCAGCTGTGGCTCGCCGTGGGACGCACCACCGCGGGGCTTTTGGGGGTCACCTTTCTGTCGTCGTACCTGGGACGGCAGCTTTCGACCTCTGCGCTGCAGGTCGACGAGCTGCGCGTCCTCAACGAGAACATCGTGCGTTCGCTGAGCTCGGGGCTGCTCACCGTCGATACCGCCGGCCGCGTCCTGTACTACAACCCCGCCGCGGAGGGCCTGCTGCGCCTGTCACCCGAAGCGATCGGGCATCCGGTCGAGGGCATCCTGCCTGGGCTGACACAGACCATGGTCGACCAGGGCACCGAGCGGGCGGAGCTTCCGATCGAAGTGCCGCAGGTCGGGTCGATGCACCTCGGGCTCTCCCGCATGCCGCTGCGCGACGCGTCCGGGGAGCGCATCGGTGATCTGATCAACTTCACCGACCTGACGCGGCTGCAGGAGCTCACCCAACAGGTCCGCAGAAACGAGCGGCTTGCCGCGCTCGGGGGACTCGCCGCCTCGGTGGCGCACGAGATCCGCAACCCGCTGACCGCCATCGCCGGCAGCGCGGAGCTGCTGGGAGCGACCCCCGGCCTCGACGACACCGACCAGCGCCTGCTCAAGGTGATCCAGCGCGAGTCCGGACGACTCGGAGACCTCATCACCGATCTCCTCGCGTTTACGCGCCCGAAGAAACCCAACCGGGTCAAACTCTCGGTCGCCGGCGCCGTCCGGGATACCCGAGAAGCATTTTGCGCGGACCCCAGCAACAAGAACATCGAGCTCCAGGTCCGCGTGGATGACGACGTGCCCGTGTACGCGGACCCCGCCCAGCTCTCGCAGGTCATCTGGAACCTGGTCCGCAACGCTGCGGAGGCCATGGAGCGAAACGGCTGGATTCAAATCCGGATCAGCCGCGAAATGGACCTCTGCCGGGTCGACATCACCGACGACGGGCCGGGGATCGAGCCCGAGCAGCGCGGGCGGATTTTCGACCCGTTTTTCACCACCAAGGAGCATGGAACCGGCTTTGGGCTCGCGATCGTGCACCGGGTCGTGGAGGACAACCGCGGCACGATCGACGTGGAGTCGACCGTCGGTCAGGGCACGACGTTTACGGTGCGATTTCCGGCCGCAGATGCCGATCACGCGGAGATCAGTGGTGTATTCTCGGTCTGAAGGCGCTTCAGGGTCGTCGTCATCCGACGGTTGAGGTCGGACGCTCGGCCCGATAGCCTCAAACGTCCGCATGGCGTTCAGCCCCGCAGAGCAGCGAGTCCGATGGGAGCCCGGCGGGCAAGTCG
>Ga0207422_1003223_pt1 | contig 17086 bp, 19 predicted proteins | sample MarCyaLeptolynsp_FD_187757 | JGI IMG/M metagenome (GOLD analysis project Ga0207422, IMG submission 187757) | Marine cyanobacterial communities from Panama - species 1 Leptolyngbya sp. (SPAdes) | ecosystem: Environmental > Aquatic > Marine > Unclassified | place: Panama: Panama City | collected...
TCATGTCTGAGCCGAAGACCATCCGTAACGGGAGCGCTGCTCATGAGCGGCACTCGATACAGTTTCTGATCACAACGGCCACGCTGCCACGGCAGCGCTCCCGTTCTCCCTCACTTTGAGGGGCAGACGACCACTCATCTCTGCAGGTCCTCCGCCTGCGGAGCTTTTAGCGTGCGCAAACGAAAACAGCGCCCGGCGGTTGCCCGCAAGGCGCTGTTCAATCGTCAGCCGTCACGCTTTGTCACCGTGGGGATCAAAGCGCGTGGGCATGTCCCGGATATCCCACGTCATATCCGTCCTCTTCGGTGTCGAGGGGGAGGGACATTTGTCGGGAATGGTCTTTGGTCGACGCAACGCGGGTGTCCGAAAGCTGCACCGGCTCATAAGGCAGGCCCGCAAAGGCGCTTATGGAGGCAGCAACGGCGTTGAGCCAAATCTTCAGAAAGTCAGTCATCTTCAGGCTCCCGGTTTCAGGTCTAACAAGGACAATTCCCAAGTGGGGATCGTCGTGTGTCCGGAAGATCGGGGAGGGGGCCTGAAAGAACAATGCGCGGGCTCGGTCATCAGGCCTGCGTGCGCCGCATGGCTGGCCGAAAAACCGGGAGAAAACCGTGGGCGTTTACCGGTAATGCTCCGTATGCCCCCCAGCCATGCACAAGGCGCATGGCCTAACTGACAGAAGCGTCAGTCTGGTGCGCCAGCTTAGTGGGGAAGACGGTGGCGAACATAAACGGCCTTGCGCTCATACATGCCTTCAAAGGCAAACATCTGCGAGATGAAATCGCCCAAGCGCGACAGGGCGGTATTGATCGTTTTGCGGGACATGAGGAAAACCTCCATCTGCCGTTTCCGGCCCAACCATGTGGCCCGGTTTGAAAGGATATACGACAGGACGGCGCAGCTGGATCATCTGTGACAGAGGCGGGATTGCCTAGAGCGATGTGCCCAGCGTTCCAGCAAGCATCGAGGCAAAAACGATCACACCGAAATCCCGGTTGGACTTGAAGGCAGCAAGGCACTCATCCGGCCGGTCAAGATCCGTATCGCGGATTTGCCGCATCAGATGAAACGCCCCCATGACCAGACCCGCGAAGTAGACCCAGCCGATACCGGCAAAAATCCCGGCCAGGCAAAGAAACACCAGCGCCAGTCCGTAGAAGCCCCACAGCCATGTCTTGGTGTTGGCCCCAAGACGCAGGGCGGTGGATCTAACACCGATAAGCGCATCGTCTTCCTTGTCCTGGTGCGCGTAGATCGTGTCATAGCCAAGCGTCCAGCAAATGCCGGCGAGATAGAGAAAGAGCGGCGCGAGGGTAAGCGACCCCGTCACCGCCGCCCAGCCCATCAGCGCGCCCCAGTTGATGGCGAGCCCGAGAAATACCTGCGGCCACCAGGTGAAGCGCTTGGCGAAAGGATAAATCGCGATGAGCGCAAGGGACGCCACGCCCAGCCCGATGGCAGCCCAGCTCAGCCGGATGAGGATCGCAAATCCGATCAGCAACAACGCTCCGAGAAATGCCAGCGCCGCAGATGCGCTCACCTGACCGGACGGAATGGGCCGGCTGGCGGTACGCGCCACCTGGGCATCGATCTCGCGGTCCGTGTAGTCGTTCCACACACACCCGGCCCCGCGCATCACGAAAGCACCAACAAGAAACAGGACGAGCAGAGTGAGGATTTCCGGATAGAGCACATAGCGCCCGTCCTGAGGTGCGGCGAGCGCAATGGCCCACGCCCCGGGCCAGAACAATAGCCAGGTGCCGATGGGCCTGTCGGCCCGCATCAAACGCAGAAAGGGGCGTGTGACGGCAGGGGCCCACCGGTCGACCCAGTTATCCGGGGCGGCGTCGGCGACCGTTCCGGTATCACCGTCAGGCTTATCCCCGTCATGGCGGGGTTTGTTATCTTGAGGACCTGTCATGCGACCCGTGATACTTGGGGACACCATGTCGAGCAACCGCGCAAATATGATTCGTCTTTTTGTCTCAGCCCCGTTGGAGGCGGACAGCCCCATCGACCTGCCCGCCGAGCAGGCGCACTACCTCGCAAACGTCATGCGCAGAAAGGCGGGCGATGAAGCGCTGGCCTTCAACGGCACTGACGGCGAATGGCTGATCCGGCTGGACGAGATCGGCAAGAAGCGCGCGTCCGCCACGCCGGTGGAGCGGACCCGCAAACAGACATCAGGCCCCGACCTGCATCTGCTGTTTGCGCCCTTGAAGCGCGCCCGCATTGACTATCTGGCCCAGAAGGCAACGGAAATGGGGGCGGCCCTCCTGCAGCCCGTGGTGACCCGGCGCACCCAGGCGGAGCGGGTCAAGACGTCCCGACTGCTGGCCAATGCGGTGGAGGCGGCGGAACAGTGCAATCTGCTGTTCGTGCCCGAGGTGGAAGAGCCTGCAAAGCTCGAAACCGTGCTCACCCGCTGGTCCCGCGAGCGGCAGATACTGTTCTGCGATGAAGCATTGCCCGGCGCTGACGTGCCGCCGCCTGCAGATTTTTTGCGAAACCTGCCCGATGGTGTGAAGCAGGCCCCCTGGGCCATCCTCATCGGGCCCGAAGGCGGCTTTGATCCGGCAGAGCGCAGGATGCTGCAGGCCATGGAGAATGCCCACGCGGTCGCCCTCGGCCCGCGCATCATGCGGGCCGATACGGCCGCCGTCGCCGCCATGGCGCTATGGCAGTCCGTACTGGGGGACTGGCGCTAGCGCGCCAGGTTACCGGGAAAGCGCCGTGATCTTGAGTTCCATGCGTGCGCCGGGAAAGGCCAGCTCGGTGGTGCCGACCGCTGTCCAGGCGGGGTAGGGCTCATTGATGTATTTGTCCTTGATGCCCATGAAGGTGCCGATGTGTTCCTGCAGGCCGATGTGGAAGGTCGTCATCTCCACGATATCGGTGAAATCGAGGCCGGTTTCCGCCAGCACCATCTTCGCCTGCTGAAAGGCTGCTTCAAATTCGTCAGCAGCATCGGCAGGCACCTTGCCGTCCGGACCGGTGCCCAGAATGCCGGACATGTGCAGCAAGCCACCGGCCTTGACGCCTGGGGCAAACTTGAAGTTTTCGTAGGTAGGTTTGAGCGCGTCGGGAAGAATGAGTTCGCCAGCCATGGGGGCCTCCTTGCGTGACATGCAGCCCTTGAGGGCCAGTTGCCGCCCATCCTGGCCCGTCATCTTCGGCAGGAACAGACAGGTTTCTGCCAATCGGCCTGCAATCTGTCGTCCAACCTTGTGACTTGTGCGGAATAGGCCGAGCCCTTACATGACCGGGAGCCCATTTTGCGCCATGCTTTGGACGGGCAGGATCAAGAAGGCCGGATAACGGCTAAATACTGAAAAGGCCGGAATAGGCCCGGAAGGAACGTTCGGCATGTCGGCACCTCCCACCACGCGTGAAACGGCCCCCATCGTTGAGACACGCGACGAACTCGTGGCGTATCTGGCATCCGGCTCGAAACCCAAGACAGACTGGCGCATCGGCACCGAGCACGAGAAATTCGGCTACCGCATCGGCGACTTTTCTCCCATGCCCTACGACAACGCACCGGGTGAAACCGGCGCCACCGTGAAGGCCATGCTGGAAGGCATGCAGCGCTTTGGCTGGGAACCGGCCTATGAAGGCGACAATGTCATTGCGCTTATGGGCAATGACAAGACCGGCGGCGGCTCCATCACCCTGGAACCCGGCGGCCAGTTCGAGCTGTCCGGTGCGCCGCTGGAAACCCTGCACGACACCTGCGACGAGGTGCACACCCATCTCGATCAGGTGGCGACGGTCGCCGGCGAAATTGATGCAGGCTTCATCGGCCTCGGCTTCGCCCCGCGCCGGTCTCTGGCGGATACGCCGGTCATGCCCAAGGGCCGCTACGGCATCATGCGGCAATACATGCCCAAGGTCGGCAGTCGCGGACTGGACATGATGTTCCGCACGGCCACCGTGCAGGTGAACCTCGACTTCTCGTCGGAAGCCGACATGGTTCAGAAATACCGCATCGCCCTGGCGCTGCAGCCCATCGTCACCGCCATCTTCGCCAACTCCCCCTTCTATGAAGGCAAGCCCAACGGCGTGCTCTCCAACCGGGCGCATGTCTGGCTTGATACGGATGCGGACCGCACCGGCATGCTGCCCTTCGTTTTCGAGGACGGCTTCGGCTTTGAACAATATGTGGACTACGCCCTCGACGTACCGATGTATTTCGTCCATCGCAACGGCACCTATGTGGATGTGTCAGGCCAGTCCTTCCGTGACTTCATGCAGGGCAGGCTCAAGGGCCTTGAAGGTGATCGCCCGTCACTCGACGACTGGGAAAACCATCTGACGACCATCTTCCCCGAAGCCCGCCTCAAGCGCTTCATCGAGATGCGCGGCGCCGATGGCGGCCCGTGGCGCCGCCTGTGTGCGCTGCCCGCCTTCTGGGTCGGCCTGTTTTACGACGAAGCCGCGCAGACAGCTGCCTGGGACCTGGTGAAGGACTGGACGGCGGAAGAACGCGAACAGCTGCACCAGGACGTGCCCGCGCAGGCGCTCAAGGCAAAGTTCCGCGACCGCACGGTGCTGGACATCGCCCGCGACGCCTGCGCCATCGCCAAGGAAGGCCTCAAGGCCCGCGCCCGGACAGACGGGTTTGACGGTGACGAACGCGGCTTCCTGGCAGCGGTCGAGTCAACGCTGGAAGAAGGCCGTACGCCAGCAGAAGAGATGCTCGAGCACTACCACGGCAAGTGGCAGGGCAATCTCGACAATCTGTTTGCGGAATATTCCTACTAGGACCGGACGAGACAGGCGTCACGGGTCAGCTAGTCTTCAAAGAGTCCCAGCTCGTCCATGCGGTCGAGGATGGAAATGGGCTTCGTGCTCAGGACCTCATGCGCCTCGTTGTCCAAGTCGTGGTTGATTGTCTTGAGCACCTGGTCGCGCTCTATCAGCAGCTGCGCAATGTCATCTCGAAACAGGCGGAACAGGTCGCTGAACCACTTGTTGGCCAGAGGTGTGTCGAACGCGTCTGTGCAGTGAAGACGGTCCAGCAGGGGAAGGATGCTCCTGGCTGTCACCATGGTCTCGCCCGTTACCCAGCGGTTGGTGGTGAACAGATCAATGGGCAGCCCCGTCGCATCCATGGTGACGGCAATTACGTGAAAGAGATCATCGGCCTCAAGGGCAGCGGGCGTTTCATCTGCTGCTGACAGGGGCACCAGATCACAAGCTGTATCCCCGGCCCTCAGAAAGATGTGAAAATGACCATGTTCCTGTCCGGCGCGGTGGGCATGGTAGTAGATCTGGATGCCGCTTTGACTGTCACGGGCATCACCGGGCGGGTAATGCGTCCAGCTCTCAAAGGGGCTGTCCGCGTCAAACGTCCCGACGGTGAGCGTGACCGGGTTGAGGTCTTTTGCGGCCATCTCGGCACCGGCGTCGACCAGCCCGAAGGCGGCGTTCGCCAAAGCGTCGGCGTTTGTTTCTTCGGGCGTGGTGGAGGAAATAGGTGCGGCCATGGTCATGAGCGTAACTCGGTCGGACGAAAATGTCCGGGCCGCCGGTCAGGACGGCCCGGACAGTCATCGGCTTAGTAAGACGGGCCACACGGGCTGCAGGGATTGGCCTTGGCTGCCGCGCACGGGCTGCACGGGTTGGCCTTGGCCGCACCACACGGGCTGCACTTGGCGGCACCACATTTTGCTGCACAGGGGCTGCACGGATTGGCCTTGGCACCGGCGCACGGGCTGCAGGCAGATGCCTTGCGGGCGCCGCAACCATAGGCACCGCAGGCAGCAGAAGCAGGCTGCGCCACGGCAACAGCAGCAGCCATCATGGCGGCAGAACCAAGAACGACAGAAGCGCGAGATAAACGACGGGATTTCGACATGGAGTGTTTCCTTGTGTTGAACGTAAAAAAGACCACGCCGAAACCTGAATTGTGGGTGGGCGGCCTTGCGCAAAAGGGTGGTCCGGTATGCACGAGCCCGCAATTAACGCCTGCACACGAAACAGGTAGCGTCCTCGCAATCGCGTGAGGTCGCGTGAGAAGTCTTAACGGCGGGAAGAATGGACACGAAGAATGGGTACAGGGATGACGCGCATTTTGATCCTCGGTCCCGGCGGCGCCGGCAAGTCGACGCTGTCAAAGAAGCTGGCCGAAAAACTCGGCCTGCCGCTGATCCATCTTGACCAGCACCACTGGCAGCCGGGATGGGTGCCCATGGACCCGGACAAATGGCCCGCAGTGATCGCTGAGCTGACAGCGCGCGACAGCTGGGTCATGGACGGCAACTACGCAAGCGCGCTTGACCGGCGGCTGGAGGTGGCGGACCTCGCCGTCTTCCTCGATTTCAACCGATGGAAAAGCCTGTGGGGCGCTTTGACCCGGGTGCTCAAGCAGTCAGGTCAGGTCCGCAGTGACATGGCGCCGGGCTGTCCGGAGCGGTTCGATGCCGAGTTCTTCCTCTGGCTGTGGAACTTCCCGCGCGACAGCAGACCGGAACTCAAAGCAGCGTTTGCCCGCCATCCGGAGACACCGGTGGTCCGGCTGACGTCACGCAAGGCTGTCGAGGCCTGGCTGGCAGTAGTGGCCGATTAGGCTATTGATTTCTGTAAAACAATAAAATATTAGCTTCATTCAGTAATTTTGAGTGGAGCTTCCCCATGCACTTTCTTGTCGGCATTGCCCTCGCCCCGTTCCAAACCCACATCCATACCCGGCGCTGGCTGTCGTCAATCCTGTTCCTAGGTCTGGCCGGGTGTGCGGGACTAGGGCCGGTCGCCATGTGGCAGCTGTCGCAATTCGACGTGCTGACCGCGGACCCTGAGAGCCTCAGTGCTGCTCTTGCCGTGCCGGACACGATCAGGCTGCGCGACGGGGATGCGTCTCTCTATCTGGGGTATCAGGTGGACGGCCATGAGACCCCGCAGGTCGATGAGCACTTTGAAATGCGCATTGCGCGTGAGGACAAATCCGCACCGGACGCGCAGATGGGAGAAGCGGTGTATGTGGCGTCACTGGCGCCAGATGTTGCCCAGAGAATGCGTGCTGCCCAGAAGAAAATCTTGCAGCTGAAAGATCAGGGTCAGGACGGCCGCGGCACCTTCAGTATCAGTTTCGACAGCGGGTGTTATGCAGGCGTCCGGCCCACCGTGCTGCCACTACGCACCTTCCTGCGCTTCACACCCGACGGGCCGTTCATCCAGATGGTCAGCACGGACAATGTGCTGGACGACCTGGACACAGAAACTGCCGATACGCTCATCAGTAAACTGGAGCAGTGTCCTTAAGCCGCCGTGCCACCGACCGTCAGTGCTTCCATGTGCAGTGTCGGCTGGCCGACGCCGACGGGGACACCCTGCCCGGCCTTGCCGCAGGTGCCGATGCCGGTGTCCAGCTTCATGTCGTTGCCGATGGCCTTGATACGGGTGAGTGCGTCAGCGCCGTTGCCGATCAGCGTTGCGCCCTTGATCGGTGCCGTCACCTTGCCGTCCTCGATCATGTAGGCTTCGGTGCAGGAGAACACGAACTTGCCGTTGGTGATGTCCACCTGGCCGCCGCCGAAATTGGTGGCGTAGATACCGTTCTTCACACCGGCGAGAATTTCCGCCGGGTCGCGGTCGCCTTCGGTCATGTAGGTATTGGTCATACGCGGCATGGGCTGATGCGCGAAGCTTTCGCGTCGGCCATTGCCGGTTGCCGCCACACCCATGAGGCGGGCGTTGAGGCGATCCTGCATGTAGCCTTTGAGGATGCCGTCCTCGATCAGCACGGTGCGCGAGGTTGGCGTTCCCTCATCGTCGACGGTGAGCGAGCCGCGCCGGTTGTCCAGCGTGCCATCGTCCACAACAGTGACGCCGGGTGACGCAACGCGCTCGCCCATGAGGCCTGCAAAGGCGGACTGGCCCTTGCGGTTGAAGTCGCCTTCAAGGCCATGGCCGATCGCTTCATGCAGCAGGATGCCCGGCCAGCCCGGTCCAAGGACTACGTCCATTTCACCGGCGGGGGCGGGGACGGCTTCGAGGTTCACCAGTGCCTGCCGCAGCGCTTCGTCCGCACCCGCCTGCCAGCTCTGGGTCTCGATAAAGCGGGTGTAGTTTTCCCGGCCGCCGGTGCCGAACGAGCCGGACTCCTGACGGTCTCCTTCGCCGACGACGACGCTCACATTGAAGCGGACCAGCGGGCGCACATCACGAACGATCTGCCCGTCAGCACGCATGATCATCACCGCCTGCCATTCACCGGAGAGGGAAGCGGATACCTGCCGCACGCGCGAATCCTTGGCGCGGGCATAGGCATCGATCTCTTGCAGCAGCTTCACCTTCTCTTCAAACGACGGCCCGCCCAGCGGATTGTCGTCCCCATAAAGGTGCGCGTTGGTCGCCTGCGGACCCGCTGCCATGGAGCCCGAATGCCCGGCTTTCACCGCCTGAACCGCATCAGCAGCGCGCTTGACGGCTGCTTCTGACAGATCAGACGCGTGCGCATAGCCGGTCGCTTCACCGGCAACGCAGCGCAGACCAAACCCCTGGCCCGTATCAAAGCTCGCCGTCTTCAGCCGCCCGTCATCAAAGGCCAGCGCTTCAGACTGGGTGTATTCCAGAAACAGCTCTCCATCATCCGCCCCCGTCAGCGTATCGGACACAATCCGCGTCAGACGGTCCGGATCGAGACCGGCGCGGGTGAAGAACAGCTCGTCGGGGGTGGGCATGAGGGTGCTTTCTCTTTGAACGTCGAATACTCGGATACCTACACATAAGGGCAGGAACGGTGACTAGCTACCGGGAATGTCATCCAGCAACGCCTTGACGCCCGGGCCAGCTGGGCGGGCGCGGCCCGGATCATTGGCGACAAGCTCTTCGATTGGCATCAGGCGTCCCGGCATGCCGGAGAGGTCGCATGGCACATGCACTTTGGAGGTCCGGTACATCGGCCACTGGGTTACGCGCAGCGCTTCAAGGTCCAGCAGGAAGACGCCGTTGATGCGGCCGAACCAGTTGTCCCAGTCGCTGAAACGCCAGGTCTGCCAGCCCGCCGGGGGCGGGGCGGTGATGTCTGAAACCGATTGGGGATGGGCGGCGCAGAATCCTACCGCGGAGCGGCCCGGGTCGCGGGGGTCCAGATAGGGCGCGGCGATCTCCAGAAGTGCCGGTGCGGTGCCGCCGTCTTCAGCAATGTGGAGCCCGGCGGAAATCTTCCGACCGTAGTGAAAATGGATCAGCGCTTCGTCCCGCATCGCAACTTTCTCATCTGTTGGCAGCCGATTTCAGCGCCTCAAGCGCGTAGTCTCTGCCTGATCTATGCCAGCACCCGCACCTAACTGCGAATGCTTTGCAACTGTATACGAAGGGACCTAGTCCGCCAAAACCCGATGACCAGCTTCGGGCTCGTTAGCGCTAAGACGCTGGTGCCGTTGGCAAATCACCGGCACGCATCCCGGGCAAGCTGGGGCGGGCACCCCATGGCTCAAAAAGCCTTAGGTTCCAGCCGAAAATACCGGGCACCCCGGATTTTGGGTCAAAGTGTCGCAAAAAGAATCCGCCCACTCGCCCCGGCTACAAGCCGCGTTATACTTCACGTTCGACTACGGGGGTGGGATTCGCCTGATTGCAGCACGCAAGCTCTGTTTGCGTTACCTGCGTGACGTGCTAATCGTCCGCTCTTGCACGTACTGACGCCGTCGGCGCCCTTACAGGCGACATGGGGTCACGCATCAAGAATTACGACTCGTTTTACGACTTGCGACTCGAATTACGACTGGGGATGTCGAGCATGGCGACTTACTTGCCGAAGATTTTTATGGCCTTTGCCTTTCTGGGCGCGATGATCATCGCCGGTGCTGCAGGTGCGGCCCAGCCAGAGCCCTGGCAGATGGGGTTCCAGCCATCTGCATCGCCAGTGATGGAAAGCATCGACTCTTTCCACAACTTCCTGCTGGTCATCATCACCGCCATCACGCTGTTCGTTCTGGCTCTGCTGCTCTACTGCATGGTCCGCTTCAATGCGAAGGCCAACCCGGTCCCCTCCAAGACATCACACAACACCTTCATCGAGGTGGTCTGGACGGTCGTGCCGGTTCTGCTTCTGGTGGCGATTGCCATTCCGTCTTTCCGCCTGCTGTATCTTGAGGCTGTGGTTCCCGAAAGCGAACTCACCATCAAGGCCACGGGCTACCAGTGGTACTGGGGCTACTCCTATCCGGACCATGGTGATTTCGAATACTTCTCCAACATGATTGAGGAAGAAGACCTGGCACCCGGTCAGCCACGCCTGCTGGCGACGGACACCAAGGTTGTTGTGCCGGTGGATACCAATGTGCGCGTGATCGTTACGGCCGCAGACGTGATCCACAACTGGGCCATGCCTGCATTCGGCGTGAAGATGGACGCGGTTCCCGGCCGTCTCAACGAAACATGGTTCAACGCAACCAAAACCGGCATCTATTACGGCCAGTGCTCTGAGCTGTGTGGCGTGCGCCATGCCTTCATGCCGATTGAGGTTCATGTTGTTGAGAAAGATGATTTCGACGCATGGGTAAAGAGTGCGGAAGAGGAATATGCCCTCAACGGCACGATCCCGCCGTCCCCGCTGGACGACCTGACCCAGTTGGCCGACGCGCGCAACTAGCGCGGCGGATGACCTGAGACGACCCGAGTCAACATAGAACACCACCACCTGCTCACTTAAAGGACTGAACCGATGGCGAGCGACGCTACACACGCAGATCATCACGAAGATCACCCGACCGGTTGGCGGCGATACGCGTATTCCACCAACCACAAAGACATCGGCACGATGTATCTGATCTTCGCCATCATATCCGGCGTGATCGGCGGCCTGATGTCAGTCCTTATCCGCGCGGAGCTTCAGGCCCCGGGCGACCAGATTCTGGGCGGTGACTATCACTTCTACAATGTGCTGGTGACGGCACACGGTCTCATCATGATCTTCTTCATGGTGATGCCCGCCATGATCGGCGGCTTCGGCAACTGGTTTGTGCCGCTGATGATCGGCGCACCGGACATGGCCTTCCCGCGGATGAACAACATCTCGTTCTGGCTGCTCCCGGCCGCTCTTGGCCTGCTGGTCATCTCGCTGTTCGTTCCCGGACCGCCTGGCGGCCTCGGTGTTGGTGGTGGCTGGACGATCTATCCGCCGCTCTCAACTTCGGCACAGCCAGGGCCGGCAATGGATTTCGCCATCCTCGCGCTGCACGTGGCGGGTGCCTCGTCCATTCTGGGGGCCATCAACTTCATCACGACCATTTTCAACATGCGCGCGCCGGGCATGACCCTGCACAAGATGCCGCTGTTCGTTTGGTCCGTGCTGGTCACGGCCTTCCTGCTGCTGCTGTCGCTGCCTGTTCTGGCCGGCGCCATCACCATGCTGCTGACGGACCGTAACTTCGGCACAACCTTCTTTGATCCCGCAGGCGGCGGCGACCCGATCCTGTTCCAGCATCTGTTCTGGTTCTTCGGTCACCCCGAGGTGTACATCCTCATCCTGCCGGGCTTCGGCATGATCAGCCACATCATCTCCACCTTCTCCAAGAAGCCCGTCTTCGGCTATCTCGGCATGGCGTACGCCATGGTCGCGATTGGCGCCGTCGGCTTCATCGTGTGGGCGCACCACATGTATACGGTGGGTCTTGATGTGGACACGCAGGCTTACTTCGTCTTCGCCACCATGGTGATTGCGGTGCCGACCGGCGTGAAAATCTTCTCCTGGATTGCCACCATGTGGGGCGGCTCCATCGAGTTCAAAACACCCATGCTCTGGGCCATCGGCTTCATCTTCCTGTTCACCCTTGGCGGTGTGACGGGCGTGGTGCTGGCCAATGCCGGCGTCGACCGGTCCCTGCATGACACCTATTACGTGGTGGCTCACTTCCACTACGTGCTGTCCCTGGGTGCCGTATTCGCCATCTTTGCGGGCTGGTACTACTGGTTCGGCAAGATGTTTGGCTACCAGTACTCCGAATTCATCGGCAAGCTGCACTTCTGGGTGACGTTCATCGGTGTGAACCTCATCTTCTTCCCGCAGCACTTCCTCGGCCTTGCCGGTATGCCGCGCCGTTACGCGGACTACCCGGATGCCTATGCCGGCTGGAACTATGTGTCGTCCATCGGCTCCTACATCTCCGCGTTCGCTGTCCTGATCTTCCTCTGGGGCGTGCTCGACGCATTCATGAAGAAGCGCAAGGTTGGCGACAACTACTGGGGCGAAGGCGCGACGACGCTGGAATGGACACTCTCCTCACCGCCGCCGTTCCACCAGTTCTCAACGCTGCCCCGCATCAAGTAGGGCACCTCACAAGGATGAAGCGCTGATATGAGCGACATCACCTATACGCAAAGCGGAGGCTCCAACGGGGCCTCCGTTTCTGCTTCGCGCAAAACGCCCGGCTATATGGAAGCCGACATTGCGGACTATTTCGCGCTGCTCAAGCCGCGCGTGATGTCGCTTGTCATCTTCACCGGCCTCGTGGGGATGATGATCGCGCCCGGTGACATTCATCCACTGACGGCGTTCACGGCTTTGCTGTGCATTGCAGTTGGGGCCGGCGCTTCTGGCGCGCTCAACATGTGGTGGGATGCTGACATTGACGCGGTCATGGAGCGCACCGTCAACCGTCCGATTCCAAAGGGCGTGGTGTCGGCTCAGTCGGCGGCAGCCTTCGGGGCAACACTGTCCGCCGCGTCCGTTTTCGTGATGGCGGCACTTGTGGGATACCTGCCCGCAGCGCTACTTGCCTTCACCATCCTCTTTTATGTTGTCGTCTATACGATGTGGCTCAAGCGGGCGACATCGCAGAACATCGTGATCGGCGGCCTCGCAGGCGCGCTGCCCCCGGCCATCGGCTGGGCATCGGTCACCGGGTCTCTTGCCCTTGAGCCTCTGGTTCTGGTCGCCATTATCTTCATGTGGACCCCGCCGCATTTCTGGGCTCTGGCGCTCGTCCGCAACGATGACTACACCCGCGCCGGCGTGCCCATGCTGCCGGTCGTGGCCGGACCGGACGCAACCCGCAACCAGATCTTGCTCTACTCCCTGTTGCTCGTGCCTTTGGGCGCAACGCCGCTGGTTCTGGGTTTTGGTGGCATTGTCTATGCGGTTGCCAGCATCGGACTTGGTGCCGGTTTTCTGGCCCTGGCGGCCAATGTCTGGCGTCATCGCACAGGCAACGTCGCTCGTGCTTCCGCCATGCGGCTTTTCGGCTTTTCGATCTTCTATCTTTTCGCCCTTTTTGCATCCCTCTTGATCGAGCGCATGGTGGGTCTCGCCCCCTTTGCGCCATTGATGTAAGGCGCGCGAAGAATGACTGAAGACAAGAACATGACGACCGATGAAGACGGTGCAGCGCCTGTGACGCTCACCCCGGAGCAGCAGGCCCGCCTGCGCCGCCGCAACATCGCCCTCGCCGTGGGACTTGTCGCCATGGTGGGACTATTCTTCGCAATGACACTGGTGCGTCTGGGCGGTAACGTTGCAGACCGCACCTATTAGTAAAGAGGCGAATGAGATGACCGCAGCAGCTGCAAAACCCGGCCTGGCTAAACGCGAAAAACAGATTGTTATGGCATGTGCGCTGATCGTCGGCGGCATGGTGGGCATGGCGTATGCCGCTGTTCCGCTCTACGACCTGTTCTGCCGCGTCACAGGTTATGGCGGCACCACGCAGGCCTCCGCTGAATTCTCTGACGTGATTCTCGACCGCGTGGTCACGGTGCGTTTTGACGCCAACACCAACCGCGAACTCGACTGGGGCTTCAAGCCGCAGCAGACTGCAACAAACATCAATGTCGGCGCGGATGGTCTGGCCTTTTACACGGCTGAAAATCTCTCTGATCGGCCGATCGTCGGCACGGCCACCTACAATGTGACGCCGCAAAAAGCCGGTGTCTATTTTGCCAAGGTCGAATGCTTCTGCTTTACAGAACAGCTTTTGATGCCTGGCGAGAAGATCGAAATGCCCGTCACCTTCTTCGTTGATCCGGCGATAGCCGATGATCCGGATATGGATGACGTATCGACGATCACGCTCTCATACACCTTCTATGAAAAGAAGAATCCGACCACTCAAATAACTGCCTCCGCTAACTAGCGGGGTAATTGGAACACCTACCCGCAGTCATGTAGGCTGCGGGTAGACACGATCTAACGTATATCCGGGGATACGATATGGCCGACGCACACGCCAAAGAGCACGATTATCATCTGGTAGATCCAAGCCCATGGCCGTTTGTAGGCTCTATCGGCGCCTTCGTCATGATGCTCGGCGGCGTTGTGGCCATGAAGCCTGACCCCGTGCTCGGCATGTCAGGTCCGTGGGTCTTCTATATCGGCCTCGCCATGGTGCTTTACACGATGGTTGGCTGGTGGCGTGACGTTACCAAGGAAGCGGAACACCAGGGCCACCACACGCCGGTTGTGCAGCTGCATCACCGCTACGGCATGGTGCTGTTCATTGCCTCGGAAGTGATGTTTTTCGTCGCATGGTTCTGGGCCTACTTTGACGTGGCGTTTTTCGCCGGTGAAGTTGCGCAGTATCAGCGCGTCGAGGCGACCGGTGGTGTCTGGCCGCCTGTCGGTATCGAGACCTTCGATCCGTTCCACCTGCCGCTGATGAACACTCTGGTGTTGCTGACATCCGGCACGACAGTCACATGGGCGCACCATGCTCTGCAGTCCGGTGATCGCCAGGGCCTCAAATGGGGTCTGATCTGCACCGTTGTGCTCGGTGTCCTGTTCTCTTTGCTGCAGGCCTATGAGTACAGCCATGCGGCATTCGGTTTCTCCGGCAACATCTACGGTGCAACGTTCTACATGGCGACCGGCTTCCACGGCTTCCATGTGATCATCGGCACCATCTTCCTGGCAGTCTGCCTGTTCCGCGCCTATGCCGGCCACTTCACAGCCAAGCATCACTTCGGCTTCGAAGCAGCGGCTTGGTACTGGCACTTCGTGGACGTGGTGTGGTTGTTCCTGTTTGCCGCCATCTATGTGTGGGGCGCAGGCACACCTGCTGCGCATTAGCAGCACTTGAACGAGTTCGAACGCGACAACAGCGTCCCGGCAGTCTCTCCTTTCAAGGCGGGCCTGCTGGGGCGCTGTCCTCGTTGTGGCAGGGGAAATCTGTTCAAGGGCTTTCTGGGTGTTGATGAGGCGTGCAGCGCCTGCGGACTTGATTTTGCAAAGGTTGATACCGGCGACGGGCCGGCCGTCTTCATCATCCTGATCGCCGGCTTCCTGATTGTCGGACTGGCGCTCATAGTTGAGGTGTCGTACCAGCCACCCTACTGGCTGCACGCAGCAATCTTTCTGCCGCTCGCGATTGTGCTGCCGGTGGTCCTGTTACGGCCGTTCAAGGCGACCCTCATCGCGCTGCAGTATCACAACCGGGCCCGCGAAGGGCGCAGGGACCAGCCATGACATTCCGTCCCATGCTATGGCCGACGCTCTTTGGTGTGATCGCGCTCGCCATTCTCATCAGCCTTGGCAACTGGCAGATGGACCGCCTGGCCTGGAAAGAAGGCCTGCTTGCAAAAATCGAAGCCGGATTGTCAGCCGAACCCGGTCCGCTTCCCGCGAGCGAGAGCTGGCAGGACCTAGATCCCGTATCTCTGCGCTATACCCCGGCAGAAGCCGTCGGCCGGTTTGTCCATGAGGCCGAGGTACATGTCTACATATCGTCTATTGAGGGTGAGCCCGGATACCACGTGATCACACCCCTTGAGCTGGCCGCTGGCGGCTGGCTGCTTGTCGATCGTGGCTTTGTGCCCATCAGGCGCAAGGAGGCGTCCACACGGATGCCGGGGCAGGTGGAAGGCGAGGTGGCTGTCGCCGGTATTCTCATATCGCCTGACGATGCCAATGCGTTCACTCCGGAACCTGATCTCATCAAGAATGTCTGGTATCACCGACCGATTGACCGGATTGCGGACCAGGCCGGTCTGTCGCCGGTCTTTCCCCTGATGCTGGATGCCGACAGCACGGAGAACCCCGGCGGCTTGCCGGTCGGCGGGCAAACCCGCCTGGAGCTGAAAAACCCCCATCTGGGCTACGCGATGACCTGGTATGGCCTGGCTGCAACCCTGCTGGCCATCTGGCTGGCCTTCCATATTGCGCGCGGACGTATCAGATTGCGCCCCTGACAGTCGGGCGTGTCCTCACCGTCATGGACCTTGCCCCGCCCAACTTGCCCTGTTTCACCCGGGCGGCCTATGGTGCGCCGCTTTCACAACCGCTGGAACCTGAACACTCCCCATGCGTTACGTATCGACCAGAGGCGACGCGCCGGTCCTTGATTTCGAAGATGTGCTGCTGTCAGGCCTTGCCCGGGATGGCGGCCTCTATGTGCCTGAAACATGGCCGACCTTCAGCCCCGCCGAGTTTGCGGAACTGGCCGGACGTCCGTACACGGAAGTGGCCACCCGGATCGTGCGCCCCTTCGCACCTTCGATTTCGGAAACGGACATCGCGGCCATGGTGGATGCAGCCTATGGCACGTTCTCTCATCCGGCTGTGGCACCTCTCGCACAGCTTGATGCAAACGAATTCCTGCTTGAACTGTTCCACGGGCCGACACTGGCCTTCAAGGATCTGGCCATGCAGCTGCTCGGCCAGCTGTTCTCGCACGTGCTGAAAAAGCGCGGCGAGAGGGTGACAATTGTTGCTGCCACCTCCGGGGATACCGGCGGCGCAGCCATTGAGGCATTTGCTGGGCTGGATGCGGTCAACATCGTTGTGCTGCACCCCAAGGGGCGCGTCTCCGATGTCCAGCGCCGCCAGATGACGACGGTTCAGGCCTCCAACGTCCACAACGTGGCGCTCGACGGCAACTTTGATGATTGTCAGGCCATCGTCAAAGCTATGTTCAACGACTTGGCCTTCCGCGACCGGGTGAAGCTCGCCGCCGTCAACTCAATTAACTGGTCGCGCATCCTGGCCCAGGTCGTCTACTACGTGACCGCTGCCACGACCCTTGGCGCGCCGCACCGAAAGGTCTCGTTCTCGGTTCCCACCGGCAATTTCGGCGACATATTTGCGGGCTATGTGGCCAAACGCATGGGGCTGCCGATTGACCGGCTGGTGATCGCCACCAACATCAAT
>Ga0207422_1003224_pt1 | contig 17082 bp, 13 predicted proteins | sample MarCyaLeptolynsp_FD_187757 | JGI IMG/M metagenome (GOLD analysis project Ga0207422, IMG submission 187757) | Marine cyanobacterial communities from Panama - species 1 Leptolyngbya sp. (SPAdes) | ecosystem: Environmental > Aquatic > Marine > Unclassified | place: Panama: Panama City | collected...
TTGTTTTGGACTCTCCTCGTTTGATGGCATCAATTGCTTTAGTGCGCAGGTCATAGCTGTAGGGAGCAGGCATATGCATTCCTTAGATTTCACTATATATGTCCTAACACAGATTCGTAGTGCTATACTGTCTGCACTGGGCAGGTGGGGGAAGGTAAGCCCTTGAATCCGTCGCAGATGGATGATGGAGGGACGACCCGATTCGCAGTTGGCCTGCTCCGCTGCCAGACACAGGGGTTCGTCAAAATCCAGCACCACTTTGGAGGGGTCATCTAACCAGACTTTGACGATCGATGCCCTTGCGGGCAGGAAGCTGATATTGATGCCAAATCCTGGCCAGACTTTGACTGTGACGGCTCGTTCCTGAGCATAGCGGGCAGGCACTGGGATGGATCGAGCCTGCAGTCGGACGGGTAGCCCGCAGAGGGTCAACGTTGCCACAACTGTAAGCAGCGGTCTGAATCGTCCGTTCATCGATCCACCTCCACTGCCCGGTTGACAAAAATCTCAACCTGGGTACCGGATTTCAGATACCAGATGGTGGGGCGAGCGTCGAGGGATTGCAACGCGGTCTGCTGTCGCTCGGCGATTTGCGTCCGCAGATCGCTGAACGTTCCCTCCAGAACCCCAGCCAGCACGTTTGCGTCCTGGTTGGTTTGGGTGACCGAGGTGCTGCCGAAGGCTGTGACGCTGGAGGACGATTCGGGTTGGTTGAGCAACTCTGCTGCCCTGGAGATGCCGCTGAGCAGGGCATTTGTCAGATCTGCTCTGGTGGTGGAAACACCGCCAAATTTTCGCGCCATTAAGGGTTTGCCATTGGCGGCGCGAAGGGCAATCGCTCCCTGGGGTAGGGGATACTCCTGGCCGTCATCCTGCACCACCGCAGTGGCGCTCAAGTAAGCCAGTCCGCTGTCGTCAAGCGATCTCACCTGCACCACCAGAACAGTACCGGCAGGTAGCCAGACCTCTCCCTGGCTGGCCAGCAATGGTTCCGTCAGCTGCACCACCAGCTGCAACGGTTCTGATTGGATGGACTCAGACCAGATCAGCGGACTTTGCAGTACAGCCTGGGTGGTAGTTCCCGTTGCCACGGTGGTTGAGCGAATGGGCCGACCGGAGAGGATAGCCGCTTCTTCGCGCTGGAGGCGGGATTGAGCAGATAGACTGGCCAGCCGGACGGGCGCAGCATCCGCAGCGAGCTGTTCTGCTATCTCAGGTTCAAGCGCTACTGATGGATCAGCTGCTTCATCCACGGCTTCAGCGTCATTCAGGGCTTCATCTCCACTGGATGACAGGGTACTCGTGCCGTAGCTGCCCAGTTGGGCGAGGGCGATCCAATGCTCCATTGGATCCACAGGTTCCTCCTGGACAGGCGGTGCAGGTGATGGGGACGGTTGCGATGAGGGGACGATGACCGGAGGCGGGGGTGCAGGCAGCGGCTGAGGCGCAGGTGCAGATGCTTCCGGGGGCGGGAAAGCCGGGACAGAGGGCGTTTCAGATTTTGCCGCAAGAGCTTCCAGGGCCTGTTGCTGGCGACCCAGGGCCAGATCGGTGAGCAGCTCGCCCCGGTCGTCTTTTTCCTGAGATTGCTCTACCGAAGGAGCGGCAGCTTTAGCCGTTTTCTCCGGTTGGTTGGCTCCCTCGCTGTTCATTACCTGCATCGTCAGGACTGCCAGAATCAGGACAACGAGACCAGTTCCGGCTGCCACCACGCCCAGCTTGGCAAAAGGATTGGCGGCCAGGGATTGGGATCGTTTGGCGCGAACTGCCAGCTCGGCCAGATCTTCTGGATCCAGGAGCGCCTCTGGGGTGTCTGGTGGATTGCTCGCTTCCTCAGACGCGAGGGCTGGGTCGTTGGAAACAGCGTCCTGGGTTGCAGGACTGGCTCCATTGTCCTCTGTCACTGACCTGGCGATCAGATCGGGATCGATGGCTGGTTCCTGCAGCTGCAGCCCGACCAAAGCAGCAATGTCTTTGTCGTTAAACAGGTCGTCGCTCATTGGATATCCTCCCGCTCAAGCTCTCGAATGGCATAGATTTGCAACCCCGATTGCCGGATGCTGTAAATGGTTTGCTCTAAAGGGGTCTCGCCTGCGGGTACAGCAGGGGCCTGAATCGCTTCCACAAAGACTTCTCGATTGAAGGGCAGGGTTTGGCCGAGGGCATCCGCCTGACTGAAGACCTGGAGGTTGGCGACCACATCGACTTTCCAGCGTCCGTCTCCCACTCGCTGCGGTTCCGAGACGTAGCCGATGACCATCACCACCTGGGTGCTGCCATTGAACACGCCTGCAGGGGTAAGTTCAGCTACCCGTTGCAGGAACGGTCGGCGGAAGTCTTCTGAAAAGGCAAAACTGGCCTGCCAGCTGGCAGTGGCCACTTTACGTTTGCCCCGTTCCACCTCAATCGGCAGTCCCGGATCCGGTTGGGGATTGCGGGCGGCGGCAGCGGTTCGGGCAGGCAATTTGCCGCTCCAGTTGAACATCAGAGTCAGGGTATCGCTGACAAAGCGGCGGATGGTTTCCGGGGTGCGTTCCCTGGGGCCAATCGCTGCCGCCCGAATGGCCTGACCGTCCTGCAGCTGCACCAGGGTGGGGGATTCCTGGCGGCTGAGACGACTGAGGGCGGCAGCCTGGAGAAACACCAGCAACAGAATCAGCAGCTGCAGGCCAACGCTACCGAGCACGAACATCGGCAGGTAGTGGGTTTGGCGTTTCTCGATCAGGTGAACCATGAGGGAATTAGGTGATAGGTGACAGGTGATAGGTGACAGGTGATAGGTGACAGGTGATAGGTGACAGGTGATAGGTGACAGGTGATAGGTGATAGGGAAGTAGTAAAAAGTAACGAGTAACAAGTAACAAATGATGGAGACTGGGACAGGGGTTAGCAACGAACAATGAACGATGAACAATTAACAATCAACAAACCCCTTCACCGACGATGGAGTCTTCTGGGGGAGCGGAAGACGCCGCCGAGTGCGCCAGCTCCGGCGACGGCTCCGAGGGAGTTGGTGAGAGCGGAGAAGACGGCCATGCCGCCGCCGGAGGCCAGGGCTAGAGAGAGAATGGGCGCGAGCAGGCCGAGGAAGAAGGGGGTGATAAGGGGATGGGAGTCTTCTGCGTTTAAGACAGCCAGGGAGACCATGCCGGATAGGATGTTGAAGCTGAGCTTGGCGACGGCCAGGGAGAAGAAGCCTGCTAACCAGGCAAATAGGGGTTTTGCGCCGACGGGCAGCAGGGAGCCGCCGACGGCCAGGGGGCCCAGCGTTGCTGTCAGCAGCATTGAGGCTTCAATCAGCCATTGGAAGGCGATGTGCAGGGCCATCAGGATGCCTCGCGTTACGGTTTGGAAACCGGAGCCGAGCAGGGCACCGCTGAAATTCAAGCCTGCTTCCAGGGGATTCTCTGCTGCTTCGGCGGCTTCCAGGGCGCGAGCGAGGGCATTGGCGTTGCCGGTGCGGGTGCGATACGCCTCGATGAATTCCCTGGCCTCTTCTGCGGCGGTTTGGATGCAGCTGGCCCGGTCGTCTGGGTTTTGCAGCTCGAAGCATTCGTTGCGTCGCTGGATGATGGTTTGCTCGATGGAGTCTTCCAGGACGGCGATCTGATAGGCTTCCTGGAGCTGAACGTCTGCTGCGGCGTAGGCGAGGACATCCTGATTCACCTGGTTGATGAAATTGCGTACGTCCAGGGTGGCGCTGGCCAGCAGCTGACCGTTGTTGGCCAGCAGCACAATGACGATCAGCGGCCAGATCAGGTTGGTGTAGGCTCTGGATTCGTCTCCCTCGATCATCTGTCGCGCCCACTGGGTCATAAAAAATAGCAGCGTCGCGACAGCGAAGAGGACGCCGACGCGGGCGATGGCAAAGTAGAGTCCCCCTTGAAGGAGGCTGCCCCACAGCTGGTTCCAGCTTTCTGCCACGGCATCCGAGGCAATTTGACCGCCTTCAATAATGTCGGCGGCATCGCGGGGAACCTGGGCTAGAAGCGGTGGGGCAAGCATGGAGTCTCCCTTGAGGGACACAGATGTGAGGATAGGAGCAATAAAGAGAAGCAGAGAAGCAGGCAAGTTGGACAGGGGAAAAGATAAATGTCATCTGTCGTTTGCCGTTTACGATCCCTGCTTCTCCCTGAACCATGACTAACGACTCATTAGAAGAGCCGAGCCTGGGCGCTGATCCGCAGGGTATCAATGGCTCCGGAGCGATCTTGCAGGCGACGGGCGGCGCTCTCCCGATCCAGACTCTGGGAGATATTGGTCAGGTTGAGATTGCTCAGCTGAGCATCCTGCTGTGCTTGCAATAGCTCCGCTTGAATCGCACCCAACACTTCAGCCTGGGCCGCATTTTGCTGCGCCATCGCTTTGATCGCCTCCTGGGTGGAGACGGCCACCTGGGCGGCACCGGCTTCTTGATGGACGCGACCGATGGTTTGCTCCACCCAGTCGATCTGGTGATTCAGATTGGACTGTCCTTCTGAACTGAGAACCGTGGAGATGCGCGATCTCGTCAATTGCCGATCCACTTCATTCGCCAGTTGCTGCGCCTGAAAAATCGGATCGGACTGAGCAATATCGCCCAGATTTTTAATAACCACCTGCTCCGTGACGCTTTGCCGGGTTTGGCTCGGATCGATCAGTCCCAACTCGCCCAGGGCACCTTCAATTGCAGGCTGGATAAAGGGTTGCAGCGGCCCCAAGCGTTGACCCAGGGTGTGCTGCAGCTGGATCACCCCATCCTCAAAAGTTTGGCGAAACAGACCCAGGATATCGCCGAAGAAGCTGCCCTCGGTAGCGGCAGCAGGGGCGGCTGGAGCCAGCAGCAGAGTCGCGGCCAGGATAGCGGAGAGGAACAGTGTTTTGCGTTTCATGGCGTTACCTCGCGACGAACAAATCTAAACCAGAACCTCCGGATGGGGTTTGATGCGACTGAGCCAGCGGTCGGTGGCCGTGGAAAGCGTCTCCCCGCTTTGAATGGACGCAATCAGCACCTGGGAAAAGGCCGCCAGACCAGTGAAGTCATCCGAGCAGTGACGCAGAAATAGCGTCCGAGCCGCCTGCTCGTCTGGATTGTTGGCCACCGCAGCGAGCTGGGCATAGGCCGGATAGTAGCGGCAATAGGTGTAGGCGCTGTTGTCATCCAGCAGCCACTGGCTGTAAATGCCCTCTTTCTTTGGGAAGAAGCTCTCGCTGGCATTGCGGCAGATAATCTCTTGAGGATATTTGAGAATCCGCACGAAGCTATCCACCGCCATCGGTTGCACCCGACCGATCAGACGAGTCGTCAGGTTCTGGAAAATCTTGGAGCTGGAGGGCGAGCGATGAACGGTATCCGGATCTTGCGCTGACAAAATCACCCGGATGCCAGCCTTAGCGCCATTGGCGCACAGCCGACCGATCAGCGCTCCAATCTCGTCAAACTCAAATAGAATCGGCGCTTCATCAATGAAGAAAATGGAAGCAGGTGACTCCAGGGCGCGACGCAGTGCAGCGGCATATGCAGAAAGCGCCAGCACCGCTGCATCTTCTTCGTTGGCAAGATTGCGCAGGGCGAACACCAGTAGCTGGGCATCGGTGGGAAAGCTGGAGGGTGACGAAATCGCTCGACCGACCCGACTGGTCAACCAGAAGCGCAGGCGTAGTTCGATGGTGTACAGGGCCGTCTCAATATTGCCGCCGATTTGCTTCAATTCCAGGCGCTCCGGCGTACAGAAGGAGAGGAAATCTGCCAGCGTTGGTATCTGTCCCCAGGCTGAGGAACCGAAGCCCTGGTCAATCGCCTGCCGATAACGATTCTGAATCTGGGCATCCTCAAAAAAGGCATTGAGGGCCAGCACCAGGATGGAGCGAATTGTCTGCGTCAGAACAGAGCTGCTGGCCGCTGCCGATCCGACAATCATCGTCAGCAGCGCCGACTCCAGAAACGATTGAAAATCTTGAAAGCGCTCCTGCTGTTCCTCTGGTAGCAAGTGACGCAAATCCGGTTGTTCGAACAAATTGTTGGATTCCCTGGAAATGTCAAAGTAAGAGCCGCCTACAAAGCGACAGTAATCCGTGAACGTCGAAGAGCCATCCGGTTTTGGGAAATCCAGCGCTACCACCGGGAAGCGATAGGCTAGTGCCTGGGTGAGAATCCCCGACACCAGGACAGATTTTCCAGCTCGTGTTGTCGCAAATAGGCCCAAATTCTTATGCTGATTGAACAAGTCCAGGTGGATGGGACAGCCGCCTTCCTCAGAAATGAGTTCAAACCCCTGCCGGTCGCAGGGTTGGGGCATCACCAGCGGCAGCAGCCCTGGTACTTCTCCTGTGAGATAAAGCAGTCTTCGGTTGAAGGGAGTTGCCATCAGGGTTTCCCAAACAATCGGCAGCGTCTGCAGCCAGACTTTCCAGGCGTAATCCCGCTCTCGCTCCACCCAGGCCGGTCGGCGAAAGCAGCTTTGCAGGTAGCGACAGGCTTCTTCTAGCTGCTCCAGGCTGGGGCGGTGAACCAGAAACACCACCGCTGTGTGAATCGGTAGTGCTCCCTCGAACAATTCTGCTTGAGCTTCAACCGATTGCTGCGCTTTGATTTCAGCTGCCACATCCACCGAATGGGTTTCCTCTGCCAGGGACGCGGTCAGGTTCGATTGTTTCAGCAACCGCTGCATCGCCGTCTTCACCAGCATTTCATTGGCGCGGGTGAGCTGGCAAACGATTTCCGTATCCGCAATATTGTCGCGGGAGAGCACCTCCCAGAGGTAGCGCAGTTGCGAGCGTTCGCTGGCCCAACCCCCCGGTTTCTCTAGAAAGCTGAGAGTTGCCACGTAGCGACCGTTGACCCGTACCCATTCTCGATCCGCAATCGGCACCCCAGCGCGGGTCAGCAGGGTGGTACTGTGAACGTCTGAATGTACCTGCTCGTGCAGTCCCTGGCCGTCCAGGACGATCAGTTGTGGAATCTCAATTGGTTCGCTGGCGTTGAATCGCTGCCAGAGCGTCGTCCAGAGTTCTTCTTCGCTCAACGGTCGAACCGAAAGGCCCATTTTGTTAGCCAGCAGCTGCTCCCACTGCAAGAAGCCGTCGGTGAAAGCTTTGGTCAGCGTCGTTTCCAGTTGCTGGTTCTGGGTGGCTTGCAGCTCGCCCGTGAAGCCCTGCCACAGCGCCTCGCCTCTAGCGATCAAGCGCTCGATGATATCCCGTGCTCCTTCCGTGCTGCGGGTCACGGTATAGGTGGCATAGAGGCGCAGGAACTTGGGCTTGCGAATCCCTTGTCCCGCCAGTTGCTGCACCCGCGCCCGCTCTGCCGTCAGCAGGAACTTCAGGCGGTCGCTGGGGGCGCGACGGGTCAGCTGGGTCAGTTCCTGCTGCCGCTCGGCATCGGAACTGAAAGACCCCAGGTGCAGGGTCAAACGCTCTGATTCTGGCAGGTCTTTCAATCCCGCTTCCAACTGACTCAAGACCGGGCCAACCTGGTCATTCGTCAGGGTATTGTGAATTCCTTTGCAGTCGAAGCCAAAGACGACGCAAAGGCTGTCGCGGTTGTGACCGTGGGTAAGAATGTAAGCGCCTGCGCGACGGCCCCGCAGCTCTAACCGCAACAGAGCGGCCAGGTGCAGGGCATCTTCAAAGGGAGCGAGCGACGCGACGAGCTGACCCTGGAGTTTAAGGCGTTGTTTGCCGATCTTCTGCTTCATGATGGATACACCTCGCTGCGGGTAAAAATCTCAGATACCGGGCATAGCCTCGACTCCAGGTGGGTGGGGGGACAAATTTGGCCGAAAATTTCCAGCTTTTGCCGCCCGTGAGAATCCACCAGGTCGAGATGCCCCAGGCGGCGATAAAGCCAATGGCTAACCACCCCAGTCCCAGGCCGCGACCCAGCAAATACGACGCACCGACAATGCAGAACCAGGGAACCAGTTGATCTGCAGGAATGGGACCGAGCCGGGGTTGCTTGCCCAGGATGGGATTCACCGGGCGGAAATTCGGCGTTTGCTGGGTGCGGGGGGACATGATGACTCAGGGAGAGTGGGGGCCGAGCGAGCAATAGGGAGAAGGGGAAGCAGGGGGAGCGGAGGGAGCAGAGGAGGCAGAGGGAGCAAGAGAAATAGGAGGATTGACTAAAGGGAAAGGGCTACCTTCCTGCTGGGTGTTCCTTGGCTTCTGAGAAAATCGGGATTTGAGTTTGCTGATGTTCACGAACTATCCGGTAATCAGACCGGTCAGGATGTCGGCTGCGGTGACAGCAATGACGACGATCAGGGGGGTGCGGGCAATCGTCTGCCAGTCTTCGTCGTGGCGAGCGGAATTCACCACTCGGATCAGGGAAACGCCCACATAGAGCAAGAACAGACCGCGCAGCACGTTGAAAACCAGCGGGATAGCGTCGCCTGCTGCACTGCCGAAGTTGCTTTGCAGCCAGGTCTCAGCAGTGCCGAAAAACTGGGCCTGAGCAGGCGTTGCCAGCAGCGTTGCCAGCAAGAAAAGGCCCAAGAGATATGCCACTGCTAATTTGGGAGTCAGAGTCAGTTGCCGGGAGGCACGACCAGGCGCGAACCGCTTGCGCCAGAAGAGACTGGCACAGCCTGCCAGGGCAATGGTTGTCAGCAGGGCAGGGCCGTGGAAGACGGCATCCAGACCCACGATGCTGGTGGCGCTGACCAGAAGCAGGGGCAACGGCAAGCGATGAATCGGATTCAAAATTGTGCTTTGGAGATTAACAGCAACGGCTGATTTTTTGAACTGCAAATGCTGGGTTTGGCCGATCATTTTCATCACCTCTAATAACGATCCGGCGTCGCATTTTGCCAATGGAAATCTCAATCCATCGATCCGTAAAATCAACGAATTGATTTATGAAGCTTTGATGAAGTTGTCCTTACTATAGCAATTTAAAAAAGGGAGTCAATAGAAAAATTAAGGTCTTCATTTTTTAAAAAGCTTTCAAGGAATAAAAGTTTAAATATCTTGTTTTAACATCAACTAAATGATGTTTTTTAAACGTAAATAAAGTGATTGAATTGATTGAGAATAGAGGCAATATGAGCTGATATTCCGAAAATTCTCTGAGATGCTGAAAATAAAAATTAAGATAAACATTGGAACATAATTTTATTCAACTTGTTGATGTGAATGCATCAACGTTGAGATGAATTCGATCGGAGCCGGAACAGCTTGCATGCAGGGTTGAAAGGCTCCTAACTGCTTGCCAATGAGTCTGTGCAAGCTTTCTCAGCGATCGCGTTCAAACCTGCTAAGACTGAACTCTCCGGGTATTTTCGTCAGTAGCTATTGATGGAATTACGGAACGTATTTTTTGAAAACTTAACGTATGCCTCGATCGCTTCAGAATTTAGGAATCGCAGCATCGCTAAACTTCTTAGCATTGAGACGAAACATCTAAACCTTGAATATTCAGTCACTGCTGCAATTGATTGATGCAATGGATAGATTTAAATCTATCTATCTAAAAAGCAGCAAGATATTTGTCTGAATCTAGAGGTATTGAAGATAAATCATGAGCCTTTAGAATTTCATACTCTCATTAGTATTACTGACTTAACTTTCAACTGATCCAACTACTATTTGTATCTTTCGTTTTTTCGTCAATTTTGAATCCCTAAAAACAGTGTGAGTTTATCTACTTGATAATTTTAGGCAATCCGTCACCCTTCAGTGGAATCAACGGGTTAGTCCTCCGAGAGCCTGCGCAGATCGGACAGCGCTACTTGCTGGGAAACATACCAATTCTGTCCCCTGACCCTTGCGCTCTTGCCCTCAATGGATTCGATTGTCAAGCGATTCAGCCCCTTTAAGTGCCTTAGCTCCGTTCCTGCATAGGCACACACGTCTCCCACCTGCAACTGTCGTTTGCCCGAACTGTCTGGTGAATTTGCTCCCTGGATTGAAGGTTCGGTAGACATTTCACTGCCCGGTAGACAACCGGTAGACACTTTGTCTACCGATCCAAACCCATTCATTGCAAGGCTTTGAGGCGATGCGGTAGACAAGTAGACAATTTGGATAGATTCTCTCGCAATCGAGCCTTCACTTGCATTCTTCCCGGCTGCATTTTTCTTAGATTTGTCTACCGTGTCTACCTGTCTACCGTTTTGCTGTAAGCCAGCCACAGCAACACTTTCAGCGGTAGACAGCCTGTCTACCGTTTTCTCAGATTTGTCTACCGTTTCCCCAGAACTGTCTATCTTGTCTACCGCGTCTACCTGTCTACCGTTTTGCCGCAGGCTAGCCACAGCAATACTTTCAGCGGTAGACAGCTTGTCTACCGTTTTCTCAGACTTGTCTACCGCTTCTCCAGAAATATCTAACTTGTCTACCGCGTCTACTTGTCTACCGTTTTCCTGCAAGCCAGCCACAGCAAAACTTCCAGCAGTAGACAATCTGTCTACCGTTTTCTCAGACTTGTCTACCGGTTTTCCAAAACCATCTACTGCCTTCCACTCTAACCGATTCCCTACTCCCCGCGTTTGACCGTAGCCCATTGCTTCTAACTCTCGGAAGTGCGAGCGGATTGCATCCGAACTGGCTTTCCTGAAACTGCGTTCGTAGTTCCGTACCTCCTTTGCTTTCAACCATCCCCGCACCCTGGAGAGCCGAATCAATTTTGTATAGATTGGCTCCAGCGCTCCCTCCACCCCATTGCCTTCCGCATAGAGCAACTTGACCTGCCCCATGAACCAGCACGCCAGCTGAATCGCCGCGCTTATCGTCCGATCCGACACTGCCTCTGCCGGTAGACGGTTGTCTACCGCTGCATTCAAACAGTGGAGAATCAAGGCCAGCCGCCCGGTATAGCCCTGCATTTTTGAATAGACAGCCTGCAAGCCGGGATGTGTCTCCTGCAGCCGCAGCCAATCTAGCCGATCGTACCAGTCTGCAAACTGATTCTTTGCCTTTGGATTCAGTCGATAACAGCGAGGGGAAAATTGCTCCAAACGCTGGTAAACTCCACACAATCGCTCTGCAATGTCATAGCGCACTGTGTTGCGCGGAAACGGAGCAGGCTGCAGCGGCAACAGGCACCACAAGAAACGCGACCATTGTCCGCAGGCATCGGAGAAGTCTCCCATCATCTGCCGCAAGATATCCGGCTGAATGGTGCCGGTAATGCTCAGACTAGTGCGCGGGATGCTGATGCGCATGCCGCTGGCTCGATCTACTTTCAAGCCGGAACCATCAAAGGCAGTGAGTAAAGATTCGCGATCGCACCCCCGACCATTGCGATACTGATTTTGCCCTTTGAACAACCCTGCCAACTCATCCGTCGCCACCAGAATCCCCCGATCCGGTTGCTGGGCCTGAATACGAGCAATCGCCTCGCGTGTCGCATCCGCTGTGTGATATTCGCGCGGCTTCGGCTTTTGGGGTCGAGCGCCTCGATCCTCCCCTCGATTTTGCTCCCACGCCTGGAGCGCCAGCTCATATTCTCCAACCTCCCACTCATACTGGCGATCGGCTTCCTCTTGTAGGCGGAACAGCGGTCTGAGCAGCTGGCGTTGAATCGGACTCTTTTTGCTGCCTGAAGGGGCGACAATTCCTGCAAACACAATCGGCGGCACGTAGAATCCCATCCCGGCATCAATCTCCAATTCTGTTCCTACCTTCAGTAAGGATGCTGCGATCGGCAACAGTGTCGTCAGCATCGCTCCTGGGGTTGCCCCAATCCAGGCCGCAATGCGCTCCAGGGGCTCCGCTAGATCGGGTTGAAGATAATCTGCCAACCTCAAGCGATCGTCTCCAATCGCCAGCAACTGACCGATTGCTTCTGCCCTTTCCCCTCTCTCCTCCACCTGTTCCAGATTGGCCTGAATCGGTCGTACCAGGCTCCAGAGATCCCGACTGGATAGGCCCGTTTGTCGATTCCAGGCAATGACCTGTGCCGTCAATTCCAACTCTGACGGGCCAGCAGCCAGATATGTTCTCATCTGTTGCTGCAGTTCTGGCAAGCCAATCTCTCTGGGGGATGAAGAGGATGAAGGCTGAAAACTCCGTTGTTCTTCCACTGCTGCCAGGATTTGCTCAGCTGACGCTCCATCAGCAAGCCAATCGGCAATATCCAACCCACCATGCGCAGGCAGATTGTTCCACCATTGACTGTCAGGATAGGGATAGCACCATTGAGCGTCAGGATAATCGGCAACAATAGCCAGCATATGCTCAACCCCAATCCGATCTCGATCTGGGCAGAGCACTAGCCGCGCTCCTCTCAAATCTGCTGAATAGTCGCCATAGCTGCGATATTTCTTCGAACCGCCCAGGGTTGTCGTCGCTGGAATGCCAATTTCCCATAGAGCATCCGCGCAGCCCTCGCCTTCCACCATCCAGATTGCCTTTCCCTCAGCCATTGCCTTCTGGACTTCACCATAGCGATAAATGGGAACCTGAACTTTAATTTCCGGCGTCAATCCCTTGACCCATTGCTGCCCTTGCCAATGAAACTGATAGAATGACTTCGACCCGTTACCCCGATCGATGCGCGTGACCTTTATCAAGGGTTGACCAGCTCGATTGGGATAGAAGTAATACTTGCGACCCTTGGGTCTGATTGGCTTTTTCGGGGGTGCTGCTGTGAGGAAATATTGTCCCCACATTCCATCTTTGGTTGCGCCCCGGTAGACGTAGCCCCTAGCCTCACCATCGCGATCGACGTGAGTGTGGCAGAAGACGACATCATCAGTCCAACGGCAGTCGCGATCCTTCGTTCTGCCGCAGACAGGGCAGGCATGTTTTTTGCTGGAGTGGGTATAGTGTGTCATTGTCGGCTCCTGAAAGACGGAGCCGGGCAATCGGCTAAAACCCTTCCACTGCTGAATTCCTACAGCTTGCAACAGCAAAAATGATGGCTGGCAATCCCAGAGGCTTGCTATAGTGGGAAAACACAGATGAATAACGTGGCAGGGTAGCGGCTGCAAGGGTTCGGACAAACCCTGAGCTAAAGCGAATTAACCCGGCTGCAAACATTCAAATCATTAAGCTGACACCCCAAAACTGCTGTTGGGGTGTTTTTTCATGGAAACTGCAGTTGAAACAACCCGCAGTCTGAATCAGACGAACGAAGAGAGCTGGTCTTGAAGAATTGTCGCGAACGGTGCAGCATCGGTTCTCGCTGACGGCTGCTGCCAGGATTTCCTGGCGGGTCTTTGCGGATTGCTTAACCTACGGATTGGATCGATCTTAAGGAACCATTCACAATCGACCGGATCGTCACAATGGGCAACCAACGCTTGGCTCTGACCCAGACAGTAACGAAGACAGACAGATGGATACCCTCAATCAAATGCCCCTGCGGTCTGTAGCGCTTCAGCGTTGTACTGCTGCGCTTGAGAGCCAACGAGACGTCCAGTTGATTGAGGCATGGAGGAATGAACCTGACGACTGGCTGCCGTATATCGCTGAGGCCATACCTCCTGCAACGGCAGACCAATCTTATTCGCGATCGTCTCTTCGATGCGGCGAGAGCGCTGTCGCGTCAGGGCATGGGAGACCGCTGACGGGCAAATGTCTAATTCCTTGGCAATATCCGCCAAGGTCCAGCCCCGTTTGCGCAGGGCTGCTTTAATATCTTCTGAGTGCATAGGTCTTGAGGGGATTTTCCCCTATAGCATCAAGTTATCGATGAAGTTAGCAATTAATAACAGGCATGTCAAGCGTTATAATTCCCAAATAAATGTAGCGAACCATCAAAGCAAAAGAGTGGGGTTGGATGAAAGACACATCTTCTGAGGAGAAACAAGCAGACCGTCTGGCAATAGAGGGATTCCCAGTCCGCCTGAAACAGGTCATTGGCAAGAAAAGCATCCGAGCGTTTGCCCGAGAGTGCGGGTTGTCTGATACGGTGCTTCGGCAATATCTCAGCGGTCAAAGCGAACCAACCAGGCCCGTATTGCTAACCATAGCTCGCGTTGCTGAAGTCGGGTTGGAGTGGTTGGTGGCAGGCAAGCCATCGCCGGAAGAAGTGGCTGAGGGGCTATTGGAGCGGTATCTTTATCGAGAAGCGCTGGCGTTTGAGAAGGACTGGCTCAAAATGCGGTTTCCTGTCGCGGTTGAGGATTTGTTACTGGCAAGCGTAAAAGACGACAGTATGGAACCAACGCTGTATTCTGGCGATGTCATTCTGGTGGATACCACCCACAGGGATCCGGAGGCGATCGCTCACGGTATCTATGTACTGCAGTTGGAGAGTCGAATTCTGGTCAAGCGTTTGCAATATCTGGTGGGAAATACGCTCAGGGTGCTGAGCGACAACCCGACCTATGAGGCGTTTTCGCTCGATCTGTCGGGCGATGGTAGTAGCTTGAGCATTATGGGTAAGGTGATCTGGTTTGGTCGTACTCTGTCCTAAAGCAAGAAGACCCATCGTACCTGAAAGTGTTTTCCAACTGAATATGAAATACAAACCTCTTGCAGAAGTCGGTGGGAGCGATATCCCACCGACTTCTGCAACTATTTGTACCAGAGATCCACTGGGTGTCCAGATCGATCGACCTAGCCTGCACCTAACGCTTTTCGCTGCCTCCCGATCTGCAGTAGTGCGCCTACTCCGAACATAACAGCTACCAACCCTGGAACAGGATTGGGTTCAGGGACAGCCTGCTTCTTGGCTTCTTCAGCCTTGATCTCAACAAATGCTTTAGTGAAAGATCTGGCTTCATCACCTCCTTTCCGAAGAGCATTGAGATCCCAGGCAGCACCGCCAATCGTTGTACTGCCAGTCTTCCAGGCCAGGTCAATGTAGTCAGTCTTGGTTGTACCCAGACCCGATGTGGCGATTCCATCAGGAGTGGTCGTAAAGGCTCCCAGGCTGTCTGGAATGAACGCGTTACCTCTGGAATCAACACCAAGAGCCTGCATACCATTCCCATCCGCAAAACCATGGTTGACAACTGCGTTCAGCAAGGCATTTTTCCCGTTGAGGGTGTTTAGAATGCGATCGAAGGTGAAACCCCTAGATCCAGGCAGAGTGAAATCCCGATCTTCATCAGTGACAAGAACAACATTGATAGCAGCTCCTTGACGGAACGAATAGTTGTTCAATCCAAAGTCAATCGCTTGATAACCATCTTCGTAGCCCCCCCTTGTCACCAGTTGATTTGTGGCAGCAGAGAACATGCTGTCAGTTCCAAATAGCTGGATTCCAGGCGTAAAAGAGTCCAGATCGAACGATCGGCCAAAGGGGGCTGCAGAATAACTACTGCCACCGAAGCCCACTAGACCATAGCGATTTTTTTCTGCATCAGTCCCAACGCCCTTCCTCTGGAGAGCGGCTTCCAAGTCGCTAATCATGCTACCCAACCAGGTGTGTTCGCCAGCCATGGAGCCGGACTCATCGACGACAAAAAGGAAGTCGGCAAACTTTGCTGCTTGGGCATCTGACACGATCCCAAGGGAGAGAATAATTGTTGTGCTAACCAGCAAGGTTTGCTGGGCTGTTTTGGTAAGGCGATCGATGATGTTTGTCTTGATTGAGTTAAACTTCATTGTTGTGCCTCCAAATCGGTGAATGTTGAGTTTTGGGACTTCTGAGCTGTGCCACTGACTCCAAAGCATTTGGATGTCAGACCTGACAGTTGCTGCCTGCCCCTTGAACGTGCCGAAGTAATCCAGAAAAAGTACGCACAATCCTTCACCAGACTGGGTTCAGTCTGTGTCAGGGGTTGTTGAGTGACTTAAGGGTTGAGTGGCTTAGGGGTTGAGCAGGACGGTTGACAAAAGGAATGGTAGCAAGAGGCGTGCAAGCTGCTTGATTCGACAGAAATGACTAAAACTACAAGTAGAGTTGTGTTCTGAATGCCAGAAATTGCAGGCAGCTTGGCTGGCACGAGAAGAGCGATTACGGTCACGCTTTCCGGATAGCGGTTGGATGTGGGGAAATTACTTACCTGATTGTGCTAAGGTACACCTCCTTTCCTCTCTGGACTGTTGCCGGATATGGCCTGTCATCGCGGATTGCTGCAGCTGCATGAAAGCATTGAGGTCTTCCAAGTCATATTTGGTGCTCAAAAGTTGACGTAGTTTTTCTTCATCTGCCACTGTTAAGTACCCTGTTTCCACAATTTCACGGACAAGAGTACAAATTTTCATGGCTGACCTCCAAAAGACTGACATTTTCAGCAGCTAGGGTTTGAAATGAACTCTACAGGGTGTAATCAAGCGTTATGTCGGCCTGAGCAGAATAATCCTTGCAGATCGCCGCCAAGCAATAATGCTTGCTAAAACTTGCTGCTGCTTATCTTTATTACTCAGGACAGAGCTGAGAAAATATGCAGGGGCGATCGCAAATCTCCCCTTGAATCTTGAATTTAGCTAAAGCCTGGTGGCTGAGCGCACAACTCTCGCTAGGATAATCCTGCAGCAGCCCATGGCGGGTTGCAGAAATTGCTTGCGGGATCGATTCACTTTCGTTTTGCTGCCCAACGGGGAAATCGCGTCTGAATCCAGGCGCACCCATTGGTGCAGATTGTTGTTTCGGTTGAATGAATCCTGCAAGCAATGACCCTACGCAATTGGCCTCGAATTGGTTGGCTGGCCGCCCTACTGACCCTGGTTAGTCTGGGCATCGGCGCGAGAAACCGCGTTCTGGCCCAGATTATCCCCGACAACACCCTGGGAAGCGAAAACTCAGTTTTGGTGCCGCTCAACCCTGAAACAGACCGAATTCAGGGCGGCGCCCTCCGAGGAAGCAACCTCTTCCACAGTTTTCGAGCATTTAACATCGGCGAGGGACGAGGGGCCTATTTTGCGAATCCTGCGGCGGTAGAGAACATATTTAGCCGCGTGACGGGCAGCAATCCTTCGCGATTGTTTGGCACCCTGGGGGTGATGGGCGAGGCCAACCTGTTTTTCCTCAACCCTAATGGCATCCTCTTCGGCCCCAACTTCAGCCTGGATGTGCGCGGTTCCTTCGTTGCCACCACCGCCAACAGCATCGCCCTGCCTGATGGCAGTCTGTTCAGCCTCAGGGGATGACAACAACCCTAAAAAGCTTGCTGAATCAGGGATAGAGCTTTAAATCCTCGCTGAAAATAGAGCCGTTTATGAGGCTTGAGGGCCATCAACTTCAGCGCCCATTCTGACCATTGG
>Ga0207422_1003227_pt1 | contig 17074 bp, 18 predicted proteins | sample MarCyaLeptolynsp_FD_187757 | JGI IMG/M metagenome (GOLD analysis project Ga0207422, IMG submission 187757) | Marine cyanobacterial communities from Panama - species 1 Leptolyngbya sp. (SPAdes) | ecosystem: Environmental > Aquatic > Marine > Unclassified | place: Panama: Panama City | collected...
GCCCAGGTTCGACATGATCGTCGCGGCAATTTTATTGCCTTTCAACTTGTCCGCCATCTGCCAATATTGGGCAATGGTAGCCATCAGTTGGTCACCATCAATGACCTTGCCATTTTCATCGGCAACGATCAGGCGGTCGGCATCCCCGTCCAGGGCGATACCGATATCGGCACCATGCATGACAACCTGTTCACATAAAAACTCAGGATGAGTTGAGCCACAATTTTCATTGATGTTTGTACCATTCGGACCAACACCCACGGCAACCACATCGGCACCCAATTCCCACAGCACACTCGGCGCTGTACGGTACGCAGCCCCATTGGCACAATCCAGAACGATTTTCAAACCATCCAGGCGCAGCTTTTTCGGGAATGTATTCTTGGCAAACTCAATATAACGACCAACAGCATTATCCAGACGTTGCGCGCGGCCCAGTTTTTCTGATGGCACCAAATGGTCCGCATAACCATTATCCATACGCCGTTCGATTTCCATCTCGATTTCGTCAGATAATTTATGACCATCCGGACCAAACAGCTTGATGCCGTTATCGAAAAACGGGTTATGGGATGCAGAAATCATCACGCCCATATCGGCACGTAAAGACCGGGTTAACATGGCCACAGCCGGAGTTGGCATAGGGCCAACCATAATCACATCCATGCCCATGGAAATAAAGCCCGATGTCAGGGCCGGTTCGATCATATATCCCGAAAGACGTGTATCTTTGCCAATCACAACACGGTGTTTATGTTCACCACGGGTAAAATATTTACCCGCCGCCATGCCCACGCGCATAGCGATTTCTGCTGTCATGTTTCCTTCGTTGGCCTTCCCCCGAATGCCGTCTGTTCCAAAATATTTCCGTGCCATAGTGTATAAACTTTTTTTGTTTTTAACTTATCAACAGCATGTTTTTAACATCTACATGTTAACACATGCTGAATATTATTCATAATGCATGTAAAAAAGACCGCAATAAGACATATGTACTAGTGCTGCATTTTTTCATCATAATGAAATATTTTTACCGGCCTGCAGACCAGACATTCAGGGCCTGGATGGCCTCTGAGACATCATGAACCCGCAAAATATGTACCCCTTGGTCCAAACCGATCTGATTTGCAGAGATTGTTCCTGCCAAACGCTGATCCGCTGGACTGTCCTGATGCAATTTGCCAATAAAACTCTTCCGGGAAACCCCCAACAATATAGGCAGCCCCAAACCATGAAATATGGACAAACCTTTCAGGATCGCCACATTATGGTCCAGCGTTTTACCAAAACCGATACCAGGGTCAATGATTAATTGATCCCGGTCCAAACCATTTTGCACCGCAAAGTTAATGCGTTCTTCCAAATGATCATATACATCCAGCAGAACATCGTCATACTGCGGATCATCCTGCATATTGTCCGGATTACCCTGAGCATGCATCAAAATTACCGGCGCTTCATATTCTCTGGCCACAGCAACACTTTCAGGGTCATGCATCAAGGCAGATACATCATTGATAATATCTGCACCGGCCTCCAATGCTGCCCGCATAACGGCTGCATTGCGGCTATCGATGGAAATCAGCTGCAGAACATTCTTCAGCGCTTTGATCGCCGGCAGGACCCGGTCCATTTCCTGCTGGATTGTCACCGCTTCCGCGCCGGGACGGGTAGATTCACCCCCAATATCAATGATCGCGGCACCTGCCTTGGCCATGGCGTCAGCCTGCGCTAAAGCTTGCTCCGTCATATCAAATTGTCCCCCATCAGAAAAACTATCCGGTGTGACATTCAGGATGCCCTGAATAACCGGTTTTTGCCAATTCAGGAATTTGCCGGAGGGTACAACAATCGGGTTTCTGATGCGGGTCAGATTTTTTAACCAGGACCGCATCGTCATCTGTTCTTCTGGGCTGAAATCAGCTTGATAGGACCTTAAGCCCTGAACCGGCACCAGATCCTGTTGGACACGCTCAGTTCCTTCGCGGATGATCACTTTGACCAGCGAAAAAGCAGCATCTGACCCGGCAAGCGGAAAAGCAATGCCTTTGCGTACCGCATCCGATACAGAAAATGAGCCTCTGAGAATTCCCAGAGGCTGCATATATATTTTGCGATCTTTAGAGCTCATTTATGCAGATATCATGCTTCGGGTAGCGGATCTCCGCTGATCCCGTCAGAACCACTTCCTGAGCTTGGTGCACCAGAAGACGGTACTGAACCAGTCGGCGGCGTACTGGCCGGTGCATCATCAGCTGGATCATTGCGCTGGATTTCCTTACCTGCCAGCAGATCCTTGATTTCATCGCCGGACAGGGTTTCATATTCCAACAAAGCCTTGGCCAGCGTATGCAGGTCATCAATGTTATCAGTCAAAATCTGTTTGGCTTTTTCATGGCCACCATCAACGATCTCGCGAACTTCCTGGTCAATCAGCTTGGCTGTTTCGCTGGAAATGCTTTCGTTACGGGCTACAGAATGACCCAGGAAAACTTCTTCCTGATTTTCACCGTATTCCAGGGGACCAAGTTTATCACTCATACCCCATTTAGTGACCATGGCACGGGCCAGTTTTGTCGCATGGGAAATGTCGGATGAGGCCCCGGAAGTCACTTTGTCATACCCAAAGATCAATTCTTCGGCAACACGCCCACCCATGGCCACAGCCAGATCAGCATGCATTTTCTCACGGCTCATGCTCAATTGATCCCGTTCCGGCAGGCGCATCACCATACCCAACGCACGACCGCGCGGAATGATGGTGGCTTTATGCACCGGATCAGACGCCGGGCTATGTAATGCCACCAAGGCGTGACCACCTTCGTGATAGGCGGTTAATTTTTTCTCGTCCTCGGACATAACCATGGATCGGCGCTCGGCTCCCATCATGACTTTATCCTTGGAAGCTTCGAAATCATCCATGGTTACAACCCGTTTGCCTTTACGGGCCGCTAACAAGGCCGCTTCGTTGACCAGATTGGCCAAATCGGCACCGGAAAACCCAGGTGTGCCGCGGGCAATCACGCGGGCATCCACATCGGCACCCAGAGGTACTTTTTTCATGTGAACTTTAAGGATTTTTTCGCGACCCATGATATCCGGGTTCGGCACCACAACCTGACGGTCAAAACGACCCGGACGCAACAAAGCGGGGTCCAGAACGTCGGGACGGTTGGTGGCGGCGATCAGGATAATACCTTCATTGGTCTCAAAACCATCCATCTCCACCAGCAACTGGTTGAGGGTCTGTTCACGTTCATCGTTACCACCGCCCAGACCGGCACCACGATGACGACCCACCGCATCAATCTCGTCAATAAAGATGATACAAGGAGCATTCTTTTTGGCCTGTTCAAACATGTCGCGCACACGGCTGGCACCAACACCAACAAACATTTCCACAAAGTCAGAACCGGAAATGGTGAAAAACGGTACATTGGCTTCCCCGGCAATGGCCCGGGCCAACAATGTTTTACCAGTACCCGGAGGGCCCACCAATAACGCCCCTTTAGGGATCATTCCGCCCAGACGCTGGAATTTCTGTGGATCTTTCAGGAATTCAACGATTTCTTCCAATTCTTCTTTGGCTTCATCAATACCGGCCACATCGTTAAAGGTCACACGACCGTGCTTTTCAGTCAACAGGCGGGCTTTTGATTTACCAAATCCCATGGCTTTGCCACTACCGCCCTGCATCTGTCGCATGAAGAAAATCCAGATACCAATGATGATAATCAACGGCAGAAAGTTAAACAAAACCCCCAGGAAGAGACTTTCTTCCTGCGGTTCGGCTTTCACTTTGACGCCTTTTTCATACAGGCGTTGTATCATGGAAGGATCAGCAGGCGCATAGGTTTGGAATTTGCTGCCGCCATAGGTTTCACCATAAATCTGGTCACCCTGGATCACGACTTCCTTAACCTGACCGGCTTCCACCTGGTTCAAAAAGTCGGAAAACACCAGTTCCTGTTTAGCATTGCCACCTTGTGGCCCCTGAAACAGGCTATAGACAGCCACCATCAAAATCACAAGAATGGCCCAAAAGGCGAAATTACGTCCCATACCGTTCACGATAAATCTTTCTCAATATGTATAGCTATTCAACGTTATCTAACATCATAGATAAGCTTTTCTGAGTGGTAAACAAGGCTAGTTTACTGAAAAATACCCTTGAAAGCCATTTTATTGCAGTATCAGAAGATCAAAACCGGCAAATCGCCCAAGGCATCAGGCTTTTTGGGGAAAATTACACCCCCATTTTGCAACATCATACAAGGCAATCCAAAACGGACCATTTCTGGAATCACAGCAATTTCCAGGCCTTGGGTTTTATGGGCATGATAAATATCCGCTGTGATTCTGGTCAGCCGACCCTCAGCTGTCTGTGCAGAAACCACAAACCGATTATCCCATATACGTTTTTGCCCAACAGATAAGTCAAAAGCCTCTTCAATGGCCGCCGGTTCACGACAAATCCTTATATGACCATCTTTCATGTCTGCTAACGTGCCAGAGAGGGTTTGCCCGGCAAAACCATCCAGAAGCAGATTCTCATAGAGATTTTCAAGTTTATGGAACCGCGGACCATAATTTTCGCCAGAGACGGTTTTGATCAACCGGGAAAGCAGTCTGAGCGCTATTTCCTGATGTAACTGACGTAAATCTGCCAAATTCACTTCTGCATAACCCCAATCATTGATCCGAACAGATTTCCGGGCCGCATCATCAATTAAACTGTCCAGCAGCCCTTTGACCCGTTGCATATGCTGAGCCGTATCAGCCAGTCTTTGTGACGTCATGCCGTCAATAGCGGGATTATTTAAAAATGCCCGCGCCTGTACCCGCAAGAAACTCTCGTTTTTATTACTGGGGTCATTGATCCAGTCGTGCCCGCGGGCCTCCAAAGTTGCTTCAAGTCGGCTTTTAGTAATATCCAGTAATGGTCGGCAAAGTAGCGGCCCTGAATGACCGAAAGGAAAATCTGTTTTCTTTTGCATGGCCGCTAAACCATCCACCCCACTGCCCCGCGCGAGACGAATGAGTAAGGTTTCCGCCTGATCATCCTGATGATGGGCAAGAAACAAAGTGCCGACCTGATGGCTTTCACACCATTTGCCCATCAATTCGTAACGAATTTGCCGCGCCTGGTCCTGAATACTGTTTTCCGGCTTGGACCCTTGATAGGTCAAAATATGATGATCAATGCCTGCCTCAGCCATCCAGTCTGCCACTTGTCGGGCTTCCTCTCTGGCTTCCGGGCGCAAGCCATGATCTACAGTCAGGGCGATAAGCTGGATATCCAGTTCTTTGCACCAATCGCTTAGTAATAATGTCAGGCACAAGCTGTCTGCACCACCGGAGACGGCCACAGCAAGGGGACCAGAAAGGTCTGCCGGATCAAAGATATCCTCCATGATCCGGCTGAATTCTGTCTGGTCGATGGCCGTCATGGGGTCTTACTGACAGCCCGCTTTGCGTTCTTCACCGGCGCGGCGTTGTTTGCTTTCGATGCTGTCAGGATAACGTGCGGCCAGTTCACGGTAGGCATCACAGGCATCGGACTTTTCACCCAGTTCATTCAGCGACATACCGATTTTCAACAGATACGACGGGGCTTTGCTGTTATTGGGATAAGTATTATATCCTTCCAGAAATGCCCGGGTGGCATTGGTATATTGTTTGCGGACAAAATAACTCTGCCCCAGCCAGTATTGTGCATTGCCCGCCAAATCATCCTTGGGGTGCTGTTTGACGAATTCCTTTAACGCTGCCTCTGCCTTGGCATAGTCACCTTTACGAACCAAAGAGAAAGCATAGTTATATTGATCCTTCGGTGTCGCACCCTGCAAAATGGCCCCTGATGTAACAGGAACCTGTGGTTTTGCCTGGACAGCCGGTGCGGCGGTCACGGCTGGCGCGCTTGCGGCTGGTGCTACCGCCGCAGAGGCGGAACCTCTGGCCCGTTCCAGATCAGCAATCCGGAATTCATAATCTTTGACAACTGTTTCAAGACGATTGGTCAGGATATTGATACGATGATTGGTTTCTTCGATCTGGCCCGTTAACTGGCGCATCTGGGTTTCAATTTCGGCAATACGGGCTTCCATATCCGCCAGCCCTGTACCGGCAACAACCGGTGGCGCGGAAGGTGTATTTCCAGACTGACGGTCATCGGGAAAATAACTGCCGGGCTTAAATACCTTGCGTTGCACCGCTTTCAATTGTTTTTCCACCGCATCCAGCCGTTTATCCAGTGATCTGGATTGAGCATATCCATCAGAATGTCCGCCAAACAGCCCCGCACAAAGAACCAAAGCAAAAACCAGAGAAAACAGCCGTGTCATCGAAAACCTATCTTTCACATTTACAAAGAATCGTCAAAAAAATACCCGCGCAGAAACAACTCCTCACGCGGGTATCAATAATTTTATCAAAGGACCTTAATTAACGCGTGTGTATCCACGACGGTTTTTGGCCCATGCGCTATCACCGGTACCCAGCACAGCAGGACGTTCCTTGCCATAGCTGACGGTACGTACTTGTGACGGGCTCACACCCAGCGCGACCAGGTAGTTTTTGATCGCAGTTGCACGACGGTCACCCAGTGCCAGGTTGTATTCGCGTGTACCACGCTCATCACAGTGACCTTCAATCGTCACGGAAGCGTTAGTATCCTGCAACCAGCGGGCTTGTGCCTGCAGAGCTGTACGGGCCTGGCTGTCCAGGTCGTAACGGTCAAATCCGAAATACACTAATGAACCAGCTGTTGTGTCCAGATCTTCCTGAGAACCACGCTCAGGCCCCTGATCAATCGGTTCAGCTGTTACATCTTCTGTAGGAGCCGCATCAACAACCGGCTCAGAAGTTGCAGGTTCAGCAGGCGCGCTATCCAGAGGTTCATCCTGAGTATTCGCACATGCAGTTAATACCAATACAGCACCTGCCATGATTACATATTTTGTGCTTTTTAATTTTTCTAGCATTCGTGGTCCTTCCACCATTAAATTCAATTCACCAACCAATTTATGCCATTCCCCTCACAGAACTGGCGTACCATAACAAGTTTTTTTCTAACCGACCATAAAAAAACCGTAAAAACAAGGCTTAATGATGAAATATTTCATCCATTTGACAGTTTTTCTATCTAATCAGCGGTGACCAGGCCGGATCAGAGGCATCCAACGGCGTGATCACCTGTCTTTCATTATATCCCGTCAGGTCAATTGACCACAGCTGTGTCTCGCCCCCACGGCCGTTTCGATCATAGGGTTGTTGACGGAAATACATCAATACACGGCCGTTTGGTGCCCAGGTAGGACCTTCATCCAAATAACTTTCGGTCAAGAGCCGCTCTCCGGTACCGTCAGGGCGCATCACACCGATGAAGAAACGACCCTGATATTGTTTGGTAAAGGCAATCAAATCCCCCCGTGGTGACCAGACCGGCGTCCCATATCGGCCTTTACCGAAACTGATACGTTTGATGTTTTTCCCATTCGAATCCATCACATAAATTTGCTGAGAGCCACCTCGGTCAGAGTTAAAGGTTACAAAACCTCCGTCCGGGGAATAGCTGGGCGATGTATCAATGGCCGAATGTTTCGTCAGGCGCTGGATACGCCGGGTGCTCAGTTCCATGATATAAATATCAGAATTACCCTTATTGGCCTGAGACATAATCACTTTCGAGCCATCTGGCGAAAAACGCGGCGCAAAGGTCATGCCCGGGAAATCACCCAGGATTTCATGTTTACCGCTGTCGATATTATACAGATACACCCGTGGGTTATCATCATGATAGGACAGATAGGTAATTTCTTGTGATGTGGGCGAGAAACGTGGCGTCAGCGCCAGATATTTACCGTCGGTCAGGAATTTATGGTTATGTCCATCCTGATCCATGATTGCCAAACGCTTAATACGGTTCGTCGCCGGACCGCTTTCAGACACATAAACGATGCGCGTATCAAAATAACCATTTTCACCGGTCAGGCGTTTATAAATGGCATCGGACATCAAATGGGCAATTCGCCGCCAGTTTTTCGGAGATGTGAAATATCTCAGGCCCAGCATCTGGGAATTACCCAAGACATCCCACAGGCGGAATTCCACTTTGATGCGTCCGTCCACCTGATATTCCAATGTGCCGGTCACCAGAGCCTGTGAACCAATGGCTGACCAGTTTTTGAAATTCGGTCTGGCCGCACCGACAGTGGTTTTGAAATAAGCTTTGCGGTCAATAATGCGAAACAGACCGGAACGATCCAGGTCCGCCCCTACAACACCGGCGATCTTGCGCCCAAGGTCCCGGACCGAGGATCCCGCCAGCACAACCCGGTCAGAACCGGATAAATCAGAAATGGCAATGGGGAGCGGGTTCACGTTACCCCGGTTGATTTCCACCCTGAGCACAGCATGAGCCTGGTGCACAAACAACCCGGATAATAAGCAAAACAATATAATACGCGGTAATTGAAATAACTTCATGCCATCTACCTAACCAGTTAAGATTTCTTTTGGATCAAAAACAATTTCTGTATCTTGCCACAGGTCATATTTTTCCCGTGGCAGTTCAAATGGAACACATTTTCTAACAGCCCGGAGCGCACTTTCTGCTGCCGTACGGAAAAATTCCTGCCCCGGTGCATTCATGCGTGTTTTTTCAACCACTTCCGGCGCACGGGCCAATGTGCCATCAGGTCTGAGACGCACCCGAATGGTCACCTTCAGGTTTTCGGCTTCTTTGGCCCCGGCCGGAATGCTCCAGCAATTACGGTCATAAATCTGTTTACGGATCGCATCAATCAGGCTGAGGGTCTGTTGTTCCCGGTCAATATCGCTGATGTTGCGCGGGCCTTCAAAATTCTTTTCGGACAGCTTCTCACCGAAGGATTTTTCTTCTTCCCGGTCTTTGAACTTATCCAGCAATGCTGCGGTTTTAAAACGACTTGGCGGGCGGGGTTTGGATTTTGGACTGACCTTAGGGCTGATGGTTTTATTGTCCACCTCGGCCACCTGTTTCTTTTTCGGTTTGGGCTTTGGTTTGGCATCCAGATCTGGCAGCGGCATGGTGGATGCGCTTTTCTGGGCCGGGGGTGGTGGTGGCAAACTGGCAGCTTTTTTGATCACTTTTTCTTTGGGCTTGGGTGGTTTTTTATCTTCGGCTTTTTCCACCTTAGGGGCCTTGGGTTTTAATTTTGTGACATCCCCGATTTTAACAGCTTCAACGGGGATAATGACCATTTCTGTTGGTTCTTCATTGGGCGCAAACGCAGGCAGGCCCCATGTGGCGGCAACCATAACAGCCACATGAAATCCGATTGATATGATAATTGCCTCGCGCAAAAAACGTCCTATTTATTTTTCAGTATCGGTGACCAAAGCCACCCGGGAATATCCCGCGCCGTTCATCAAGCCCATCACCTTCATCACCGCACCATAATCCACATTACGATCACCATGAACATAGATGCGATCATCTGTGCGGTTTTCAAAAATCACCTTCAGGCGCGGAACCAGTTGATTAAGCGCGATTTCTTCATCCTGAAGATAGAGCTTGCCTTCTTTATCAATGGTAATGTTCAAAGGTTCGGTATTTTCCGGCAATGGCTGGGCATTGGAATTGGGCAGATCAATGGGCACACCCACGGTCAGCAAAGGCGCCGCCACCATAAAGATCACCAGCAACACCAGCATCACATCCACAAAAGGTGTGACATTAATTTCGCTCATGGCCTTATGACGTCTGCGTCCGCCATTGCTGCGTGTTGAGGTGGTTTGAATACCGCCCGCCATCAGACGTGCTCCTCATCCAGTTGCCGGGAAAGAATGGTGCCAAATTCATCGGCAAACCCATCCAGCCGGTTGGCATACCGGTCCAGATCATTGGAAATCTTGTTATAGGCCACCACAGCCGGGATCGCCGCAATCAGCCCCAGAGCCGTGGCAAACAGCGCCTCGGCAATACCCGGCGCCACCACGGCAAGCGATGAATTATGACTAATTGCGATGGACTGGAAGCTGTTCATAATACCCCACACAGTCCCGAACAAACCAATGAACGGGGCTGTCGAGCCCACCGTGGCCAGAAAACTGAGATAACTTTCCAGATTTTCCATCTCGCGACTGACGGTCACACGCATCACCCGGTGGATACGGTCCTGCAGGCCTGCGGCAATTTTACCGGCCCGTCCACTGGCCACTGAACGTTGCCATTCTTTCATGGCCGCCACAAACAGCATCGCCATGGGATGATCGGGGTTTCTGCGCACCCGCTCATAAAGATCTTCCAGAGAATTACCGGACCAGAATTCTGAATCAAATTGTTCGGCCTGGGCGACAATGCGGCGAATGCGACGCACCTTGTCATAAATTATTGCCCAGCAGCATATAGAGGCAATGATCAACATCACCATCACGGACTGTACAATAAAATCAGCCTGGGCAAACATGCCCCATAATGAAAAATCCGGAACGTTATTGACCAATTCTACGGCTTCAACGTTATTGTCTGCCATGACATCTTTACCCTGTATTTATGACTGCATTCATGCGTTGTTTTAACTCTTTCGGCAGGCGTTTTGGCTTGCCGTCTTGTCCGATCACTGCGGCCTTGACCACCGCACCGACCAGTATTTCTTCATCCCGGCGCACATCCTGTGTCATCACCAAACTGGCACCACCCACAGAGGCAATGCGCGTATGGATCATCAAGACATCATCCAGATGCGCCGGCAGGTGATAATCCAATTCACAGCGCCGGACGACAAATTGAACATCCTCTGGCTGCTCAAATGCCAGCATCTCCCTTTGATCCAAGCCCATCATACGCAACATATCCGTCCGGCCCCGTTCCAGATAACGCATATAGTTGGCGTAATAGACCACTCCCTGCGCATCGGTATCTTCGTAATAGACCCGGACCGGTAAAATATGTTCGTTTGATGTGATAATGCCAGAATGTGGCAAAATTTCAGTCATCTGCCCCATCCAGTAAATTAAATTGATCTGATGCTTTTTCAGGAATCGCCAGACCAATATGCTTAAAGGCTTGGGGGGAAAGCTGACGCCCACGTGGGGTGCGCTGAACAAACCCGATCTGGATCAAATAAGGCTCGATGATCTCTTCAATGGCATCGCGCGGTTCAGACAAAGCCGCCGCCAGGGTCTCTACGCCCACCGGCCCTCCGCCATAATTCTCACCAATACATTTCAGGTACCGATGGTCCATACCGTCCAGACCCCGTTTATCCACTTCCAGGCGGTTCAGCGCCTGATCCGCAATATTGCCATCCACAACGCCATCACCGGCCACCAACGCGAAATCACGCACCCGACGCAACAAACGTCCGGAAATACGCGGCGTGCCCCGCGCCCGGCGAGCTATCTCCAACGCGCCTTCTTTGGTCATTTCAACACCCAGAACGCGGGCCGCCCGGCTAACGATTTTTTCCAGATCATCGGGGCCGTAAAATTCCAGACGTGTTGGAATACCGAACCGGTCACGCAAAGGCGTGGTCAACAAACCGGACCGGGTTGTTGCGCCGACCAATGTAAAAGGCGGCAAATCAATACGCACCGAACGTGCCGCTGGTCCTTCACCGATCATCAAATCCAGATGGAAATCTTCCATAGCCGGATAAAGCACTTCTTCCACCGCCGGGTTCAGCCGGTGGATTTCATCAATGAACAGAATATCATTTTCTTCCAGATTGGTCAGTAACGCCGCCAAATCGCCAGCTTTGGAAATCACAGGTCCCGCCGTGGCACGGAAATTGACCCCCAGTTCCCGGGCCATGATTTGTGCCAACGTGGTCTTGCCCAATCCGGGTGGACCATAAAATAACACATGATCCAGCGCATCGCCGCGGGTTCGTGCCGCTTCGATAAAGATTTTCAGATTATCGCAGGCTTTGCGCTGACCAATAAATTCATCCAGACGCGATGGCCGGATAGAGGCATCAATATCCTCGGCGTTTCGGGCACTGCTGATCAGGCGTTCTTCTTCGCTCATCGTTTAAATCTCTTCATGGGGCCAGTTCCTTAAGCCCTAGGCGGATCAAATCCTGGACCGTGCCACCACCTTCCAGTTGTTGATGAGCTTTACTAACTGCCACAAAGGCATCGGCCTGACCATATCCCAGATTAACCAGCGCCGACACGGCATCCTGAACATCTGATCCCCCGGCTGGGGCGGCATCTTTAGTCGACGTACCAGTTGGGGCTGCGAAGCCAAGTTTCGCAACTTTGTCTTTCAGTTCATTGACAATGCGGGTGGCCAACTTGGGACCAACGCCGTTGGCGCGACTGACGGTGGTTTTATCCTGTGCGGCAATGGAAGATGTTAATTCATCGGGGCTGGCAACACTTAAAATGCCCAAAGCCACTTTGGCACCAACGCCCTGCACAGATTGCAACAGGGAAAACCAGTCTTTCTCTAAATCAGAAGCAAAACCAAACAGGTGAATATGATCTTCACGTACATGGGTTTCGATCATCAGAACAACCCCGTCGCCCACATGGCCAATGTTATTTAGCGTGCGTCCGGAGCAAAATACTAAATAGCCCACGCCATTCACATCAATAATACAATGATCTTCGCCAATATGATCGACGAGACCTTTTAATTTCGCGATCATTTTTAGCGATTTCCTTTAATCAATATTTGTGCGCCACCCTTTTGAGACCCCTTACCTGACGTCATGACGTCATAAGAAGAAGATTTTTTCAGGGTTTTATCCAATGAACCATGTGCCCCGCCATTATGGGCATGGCAAATGGCCACGGACAAGGCATCGCCAGCATCTTCACCGTTGATCTTCACGGCAGGCAATAGCACCTTCAGCATGGCATGAACCTGTTCCTTGGCCGCATGACCGGAACCCACTACGGATTTCTTGATATGGTTTGGGGTATATTCCGCCACCGGAATGCCTGCCATGGACGGCACCAACAGGATCACACCCCGGGCCTGGCCCAGTTTCAGGGTCGAAGTGGGGTTTTTATTGACGAAGGTTTCTTCCACCGCCGCGCTGTTGGGTTCCCAATCGGCAATCACGGATGTCAGCCCATCATACAATTGCACCAGACGTTCCGGCAGCGTGCATTTATCATCGGAATGGATCACACCGTTGGCCACATGGGACAAGCGGGGGCCATCCACATCAATGATGCCCCAGCCGGTCTTGCGCAAACCGGGATCCAGTCCAATCAGGCGCTGTCGTTTGCTCACCCGGCCAGTTTCTCCATAATTTCGTCGGAAATTTGATAATTGCCATAGACATTCTGTACATCATCCAGATCGTCCAGAACATCAATCATCTTCATCAGTTTTGTGGCGTTTTCTTCGTCCAGCTCGATGTCATTCTGACCCTTCCAGATCAGCTTGGCTGACTTAGGTTCTTCGCCGATGGCTTCCACCATGGCTTCACGAACTGTGTGCAGGTCTTCCATGGCGCAGTAAATTTCATGCACTTCGTCATCGGATTCCACATCTTCGGCACCGGCTTCCAAGGCTGCTTCGAACATTTCGTCAGCATCTTTGACAGAGGCTTCAAAAACAATCTCACCCACATGGTCGAACTGGTAAGACACGCTGCCGGTCTCGCCCAGGTTACCGCCATTTTTGTTAAAGGCTGTGCGAATTTCACTGGCCGCACGATTGCGGTTATCGGTCAGGCTTTCCACAATGATCGCCACGCCACCAGGGCCAAAACCTTCGTAGCGGATTTCTTCGTAATCATCGCCCTCACCGCCCTGGGATTTTTTAATGGCCCGTTCGATGTTGTCCTTCGGCATACTGTTTGAGCGGGCATTGTTCACCGCCAGACGCAGCCGCGGATTGGCGTCCACATCAGGGCCGCCCATTTTGGCTGCAACGGTGATTTCTTTAGACAGTTTACTGAACAAAGACGAACGTTTTTTATCCTGGGCACCCTTGCGGTGCATGATGTTTTTAAACTTGGAATGGCCTGCCATTTTTCTTTTCCTGAAAAGCCCCTTTGCGGGTGTGTGACATTAATAATGTAAAGGTTCCTGACCTTGATAATACATAGGGTCAGATTTGTGAACAGGAAATGGGGAAAAATCCCATTAAACCGTTGGAATATGTTCCAAAAGATGCGCGCCAATGCGCAAAGGCTCCGCCCGCTTGGCCAAACCTGTCTTATCATCGGTCTCGACGAACATACCACAGATGGTCGCATCCCCCAGCGCCGGGGTATATCGCCCGGTGCTGATTTTACGGGTAAAGCGTTGTAAAGGCTCCGCTTTATCCATGCCAATCACGGAATTATAATCGCCACACATGCCCGCGTCGGTCTGATAAGCCGTACCGCCTTCAAAAATACGGGTATCGGCGGTTGGTACGTGACTGTGAGAACCTACAACCATGGACGCCCGGCCATCACAAAAATGGCCCATCGCGGTTTTCTCAGAAGTGGCTTCGCCGTGGACATCAACCAAAACAAAATTCACCGTGCCCCCTAAGCGTTGTTTTTTCAAAACAGATTCCACAGCGGCAAAAGGATCATCCAGCGGGTCCATGAAAATCCGACCCATCACATTCATCACCAGCACCTTGCGCCCACGGGAGGCTTCAAAAATACCAAAGCCATTACCGGCAGTTCCCTCTGGGAAATTCAAAGGTCTGATCAGACGGGGTTCTTCGTTGATATAGGTTTGAGTTTCTTTTTGATCCCAGACATGATTGCCGGTGGTGATCACGTCACAGCCGACAGAAAAAAGCTCATCAGCAATTTTACGGGTGATACCAAAACCGGCGGCGGCATTTTCACCGTTGACCACCACGAAATCCAGCTTCAATTGATCTCGCAACTCAGGAATTTTTTCAACAGCCAGTTGGCGGCCTGATCTGCCAACGATGTCACCTAAATATAATACACGCACTGGAAACTTCCTGATCTATAATCGGTCAAAAGAATATGTCTTCTGTTCAGTAATGACATAATCCAGCCCCTGATCATAGCTTTCTGTGGGTACGGCCTCAATTTTTTGCCCCTCAAAAGCAACTCCAATGCGCACAGCATCTTTCAGATGGGCAAAAGTGCGGTCATAAAATCCCCCACCATACCCCAGTCGTTGTCCCTGATCATCAAAGGCCAGCAGCGGCACCAACACCACATCCGGGATGACAGATGCCACATCTGCGGCAGGTTCGCGCACACCAAATGGCCCTTCGACCAGTGGGGTGGTGAAATCCCACCCGCGGAAAAGTAAGGGACTGTCTGGACCAGTCATCACAGGTAAAGCAATTGGATGGTGGGCAGCATGCAGCGCCTTGAGCGCCACGATTATATCCAGTTCAGACTGGATCGGATAATATCCGGCAACAATTCCGGCTTTCTGCACCACATCCAAACTGAGAAGATTGGCGGCCAGTAACTTTGCCCCACGCACGTTATGTTTTTGATGAAGCTGTTCGCGGACGTCTTTCATCCGGCTGCGCAGAGTTTTTTTAGTCATTATTCTGATTCATATTTTCACATTAAAGCAGCGGGCCCGCCCAGACCGTGATGTGTTGATTAATCCTCCGGTGCCTGAAAAAATCAGGTGGGCGCCATGATATGAAGACCAGGGCCTCCACAGGGACAGCTCCCATATTGGAAAATTATCGCCCCAGGGAATAATACAACATCACGCGAAGGGCAGTACCCGCCTGAAGCCTTATGTAAGGATTAAAAGCCGTTTCGGCAATGGTTATATTGGGTTTATTAGTTGGGTTTACTTATTCAGCCGCACCGGTTTCCAAAGAACGCGCAAGGTCCTCAATACGCTTGGTGGCCTTATCCAAAGCCACTTCCATGGCCGGTGTTTCCATTTCCGGTTCACTGCCGGTCTCGGTTCGGGCTTCGTCCAGTTCATCTGCAATCAGAATTGCAGTCATTAATAACAGGCGACTTTCTGTCAGATGTCCCACCTGCCCAGCCAATGAGGAAGCCTTCATATTCACATAATCTGCAAGACGTGCCAGGCGTTCTTCTTCACCGTCCTTGCAGGCTAGGTTATATGTGGTTTCATTAAATGTAACGGATATTTGACCCATTTCAGTTCACCATTTGTATTTAGGCCGTTGCAATCAAACGATCCAGATCACCAATCGTCGCGGAAATTTGTCCTTCGAGCGATTCGCGGGAATTTTCCAGTTCAGCCAATCGTGCACTCAGGGTTTCAATTTGCTGTTTTAGGGCCTGATTTTCTTCCACCAAAGCCTGATCTGCACCTTCGTCAGCACCATTCTTAGCGGGATCTTGATCCAGAATCGCCCGTTCCAAACGGACAAGGGCTTGTTCCAGTTCAGAAATTCTTTCCTGTGGCGTTTTCATTTCCTGAGTCCCTCTTGATCACTTCTATCAGCATTAAGGGTAGACTCAATTTCACAAAAAAATCCACCGAAAAGACAAAAATAAAAGAAATGATCATAAAAACATCAAATATCAGTTTGAATCCCCCAAAAATCACATAAGAATGTTGACGAATTATCCGCGAAAGTCCATTGTGCGCGCGTTTATGGGACATTGTGATTATTAACCGGATGAAATAACAAAATGACAGTATCACACGCCAGCATGGCCAATGCCATTCGCGCACTTAGTATGGACGGCGTACAAGCCGCTAATTCAGGCCACCCAGGAATGCCGCTCGGCATGGCAGATGTTGCCACAGTTCTTTTCACAAATTATCTGAAATTTGATCCCAAATGGCCAACATGGCCAGACCGCGACCGATTCGTGCTTTCCGCCGGTCATGGTTCGATGTTGCTTTATTCCCTGCTTTATTTAACAGGATACGAACGCCCAACCATCGAAGACATTAAAAACTTCCGCCAATTACACAGCCCCTGTGCCGGTCACCCGGAATTCGGTGAAGCCCCTGGTATTGAAATGACCACCGGTCCGCTGGGTCAGGGTCTGGCCACATCCGTTGGTATGGCTTTGGGTGAACAACTCAGCAAAGCCCGGATGGGTGATGTGATAGATCACTATACGTATGTCATCGCCGGTGACGGTTGTTTGATGGAAGGCATCAGCCACGAAGCCATTTCCATGGCTGGTCA
>Ga0207422_1003230_pt1 | contig 17070 bp, 14 predicted proteins | sample MarCyaLeptolynsp_FD_187757 | JGI IMG/M metagenome (GOLD analysis project Ga0207422, IMG submission 187757) | Marine cyanobacterial communities from Panama - species 1 Leptolyngbya sp. (SPAdes) | ecosystem: Environmental > Aquatic > Marine > Unclassified | place: Panama: Panama City | collected...
CCAACAAAGACAACAGCTGAAGTGATCCCTGCTGATAGTCCACCCCCAACGGCACCAGCTGCTGCTGTCAGCAATGCCGTTGAGCAACTGATCCAGAAAGTCATTCCGGCAACCATAGTAAAAACCATTCCCCAATCGACCATTCCTTTGCCTGCGGCAGTCCAAAAGGAAATTGGTCAGTTACCGGTTTTAACATCCGTGACTCAAGGCTCACAATTCAGCCTGACCATTCAATCTATTGCGGTGCCCGAAGCACAAAATACCGTACCCCCTTCACCACAAAGTACTATTGCTGTCACTACTAACCCTGAAGCCAACCCGCAAACACCTGTCTCCCCAACTGCACCTGCCGTGACCTCTGCGCCATCTTTGCCACAAGATACAGTGCTGTTTTCAGGTATCGTGGTTGATCCCAAAACCAAATATACTGATCCTCAGGTCAAACCCGATCAAGTCCCCCGGGAAATCACTAAAGAGGCTGCGCAAAATGCGGCTTATAGCAATCCGGTCTTTTCCGCACTAAGGGCCAATGACGCAGCCAATTCCTATCAGGTATCCACCTCGCCGCAAACACCCGGTAATTCGACACCAGATATCAAAAGCTATTATCTGGCCACGCCGGATGCAGTGGTGCGTATTGAATCCCCTCAACCACTGGTTCCTGGAACGGTGGTCAGTTTCTCGGCTACCCCGCTTACTTCTGCAACGTCAGAAGATGGTGCAGTGTCTACACCAGCCAGTTCTTCACAAACCAGCACGGCAACAATTGGTTTGACTGCACCTGCTGGAGGGATCACACCACCGAGCATTCCGGGCAGCAACGTGCCTTTGTTATTGCCATTGGATGAATTGATTGATCAATGGCCAGCTTTGAACACTACTCTGGCCAGTGTCGTTGCCAGTGTTGGCGCGGGCAGCATTACTGCAGAAACATTGTCCAGTCGCCTGCCCACCCCAAACTCACCCGCACAGATGACCAGCAGCATTGTATTTTTCCTGGCTGCTCTGGGCGCAGCAAGACCGGCAGAGGCCTGGTTAGGACGTGATGTGACCCAGGCTTTAAAAAATCAAAACCAGATGCGCCTGATCAGAGCACTGGATCAGGATATGCAACGCATTCGTCAATTAGGCGTCGATACCCCCATTGGTGAATGGCGTCCCCTGATGGTGCCTTTTCAAAGTGGTCAGGATATCTCGGCCTTACCGCTGCTGATCCGGCATAACCTGCGTGATGATGGTCCTCTTGATCAGGAAGGGTCAGATGAAACTGACGATCGGGACAACATATCCTCTACCCGCTTTATGCTGGATGTTTCCACAAAACAGCTGGGACGTATGTTGCTGGACGGGCTTTTGAAACCGCAGAATCTGGATATTATTGTCAAATCGGAACAACTTTTATCGGACCGGGTTAAAACAGAACTCACCGATTTATATGAAAAGTCTCTGGCGCGACATGAATTTACTGGCGGGCTGACCTTCCGCGAAGGCACACCCATTGAAACATCTGTGCGTAAAATGGTGGAAAGCCATATTCGAAAAGCTGGTCGTAACCAACCAGAATTAATGCTTTAATTAATCAGAATTACTCGCCGATACGTGGTTCGCCTTCTTTGGCAGGACCAAAGCTTTTATCCAGGACTGTTGTACTGTCTTCGGCATATTCAATGGCTTCGCTGAGCAGACCAAGAATGTGGATGTTATTATTTAAAACATGACGGGCTTCTGAACGGTCATCGCCTGTGATTTTGGTCGCACGGTGAATGATATCCGCACGGATCAGATGCAGAATATCCTCCAGTTTATAGCCATCAGGATTGTCGTCGGTCGTCAGAAAATGTGTCATCATCTTTGTCCCAAAAAATTTCCCCAAAATTCTTAGGCTAAAGAGTATGCCGATAACCTTAAAGTTCGGTAAATAAAGGCTTATGAAGCCGTTTTGAAACGTTTTGGGGAAATATCTTCCAAGGAGACATCATAGGCTTTTAGAAATTCAGGAAAGGCCTGATCCGCGGCCAGAGATTTGACCAGCATGCCCAGAACCGGTGAGGTTTGGATACCAAAGCCCCCCTGCCCGGCACACCAGAAAAAACCGGGATCCTGATCATCAAATCCGATAATTGGTGAACGGTCCGATGCAAAAGTACGCAGTCCTGCCCATTTGCGTCTGATACGTTTAACATTGATGTTGCTGGCTTTTTGGAATTTATCCACCGCCGTGGCGATATCAATTTCGTCCGGCTGCACGTCACAGGGCGGCATCAATGTTTCATCACAGGGGCTGAGCAACAAACCACCTGATTCCGGTTTAAAATAAAATTCATCATCGACATCCAGAGATAAAGGCATTTGCACTGGAATATGTTGATCAGCCTGATCAAAGGTCATCACTGTGCGGCGGCGGGGCTCCAGCGACAATGGTGTAATGCCTGCCAATGTTGCCAGTTCATCAGCCCAGGCTCCGGCCGCATTGATTAAAACCCGGCAATAATATTCATCACCTTTGGTCAAGACCCGCCAACCTGTTTCCAGACGTTCGATTTCGATGACTTGCTGATTTGTGAATAATTGTCCGCCCTGCTTTTTGAAACCTTTGATATATCCCTCATGCAAGGCGCTGACATCAATATCCTGACAGGATTGTTCCGCAAAACCTGCGGCAGGATATTCTTCTTTCAGGACCGGGATATCCTGCAGGACTTCTTCAGAGGATAAACTGCGGATTTCCGGGGAAATTTGTTTTTTATAGCTGTATTGTTCATCACAGGTCTGTTGCTGATCTGAACGGGCAAAGAACACTGCACCACGATCTGTGATCAGTGGTTTGTCGGTGAAATTTTTCGGAGGATTTTCAAAAAATTCCCGACAAGCACGGGTTATTTTCTGGACCGTTTCATTGCCATAAGTTTCGGCGAAAAAGGCAGCAGAACGGCCAGTTGTGTGATAGCCCGGCACGTCTTCTTTTTCTAAAATGATCACATCATGATCAGCCGACAGGAAATAAGCTGCGGAACAACCCGCAATTCCCCCACCGACAATCAAAAAATCACATTTTTTCATAACTTGACAAACCAGACAAAATCCAAGACAAAACCATCAGGACACTTTAATCGCTGATGCTGAGAATCAGGAACCTAAAGTTTTTCTGCGCTGTTATCAATAATGATGGAAAAATTCCCATGAACCAACTGCTGAATTCATCAGAATTGCAAGAATATTCCGCATTTCTGGGCGAATTGGCTGATGCAGCGGCCACAATTACATTGGATCAATTCAGAAAACCCATGGATGTGATCAACAAAGGCCGTAAATTATCCATGGATTTTGATCCCGTCACCGAAGCAGACCAGAATGCCGAACGAGCCATCCGTGACCTGATCCGTGCAAAATACCCTGAACATGACATTCTGGGCGAAGAACATGGTGAAGAGAACTTTGGTCCCGATGGCTGGGTGGATCGCTGGAAATGGGTGATTGACCCCATCGACGGCACACGCGCTTTTATCTGTGGTATTCCCACATGGGGCACGCTGGTGGCCCTGAATAATGGTCAAGAACCGGTTCTGGGCATGCTGGATCAGCCGTTTTTAAAAGAACGTTATGTCGGCAGTGCAGAAGGATCCTTCCTAAATGGCAATCCTATTCAATGCCGGCCTTGTGAAAATCTGTCAGATGCAGTGATTTCAACCACAGATCCTGTTCAATTTTTTGCCACAGAAGAAGACCGACAAACGTTCGAAAATCTGGCCGAAAAATGTAACCTGATGCGCAATGGTTATGATTGTTATGCGTATGTGATGCTGGCCAGTGGATACATTGATATTGTCATGGAAAGTGGCCTGGAAGCCTATGACATTCAGGCATTGATCCCGATAGTTGAAGGGGCTGGTGGTATTGTCACGGATTGGCAAGGCGGTGCTGCTGATCAGGGGGGACAAGTTCTGGCCTGTGGCGACAAGGCTTTACACAAACAAATCCTTGAACTCATCAATTCTTAGGATTTCATTTCCAGAAAATCTGAGATTTTTGCCCACATCTGATCCCGGTAAATATCCGATTCTCGGTAAATTTCGTGTAATGCGTCAGGAATAACAATACTCTTCACATTCTGCAGGCGATCAATGATCTGTTGTGATTTATCATTATCCACCAGTTTTTCATCCCCCGCACGGATGACCAGACACGGCGTTTCCAGCTGTTCAACATATCCTTCCGCATGAATAATATCGATACTTTCCAATGCAGCATCCAGCCAACCATAGGTGGCGCCCCGCAGATATAAATCAGGATTATTCCTTAAAAACCCGGTTTCTTTGTCATATCGGGCCCGATCATGGGTCAGGATGGTCTGCGAAATCAATTTGCGGGTTTGGCGTGTTAAGCCTGCCTGCCCAGGGGCATAAGCCGTACTGAACCCCATGGACATGGCCATTTTTACCAAAGATCTGGTGAGCATACCATCCATGGTAATGCCCCACATGGGCGACATCAAAATGGCACGGTCAAACATATCCGGATAATCATGCATGAACCGCAAAGAAACATGCCCCCCCATGGAATGGGCCACCAAAACCCGGGGCATATCAGGCCCCTGGTCATAACCGGTTTCTTTCAAAACCGTCGCCAGGTCAGATACCATATCATCAAAACTGCCCACATAGGCCTTTTCTCGATTGTCCGTCATACGGTCAGATAAGCCCTGTCCCCGGTGGTCCAGGGTGGTCACATGATAGCCTTTGTCGAGAAATTCCTGGATCAGTTCATCATATTTTTCAATGAATTCACGGTACCCCTGCACAATCACCACATGCCCCTGCACTTCAGCAGCTGACGTTTGCCAACGGACTGTTCTGATCTTTATGCCATCGGACATTTCCATGAATTTCACATCATGGCCCGCCGGTAAATCGGGATATAAATTCAACATGACCTTTTCTTCATTTATGAAGATATTAAATATAAAAAAAGAGCGATGTCCATGGGATATCGCTCTTTTCCGGTAAAATTATGGCAATTAACGAGACAGCCTCAAATTCGACAGTTCGTTAGCGATCTGCTTAAAGACCAATTGCAGAGACTCTTTATCCGGCGCAAAGAAATAGTGTTTGTTACTGGAAGCTACTTCGGTCAACAAATCACCAAGCGAACCACTGCTTTGAGCAAACTGGATGGTATAAATAATAATATCGTCATCCTTGATGTTTGCCGCAACTTTTTTCAGACGGGAATCACGGTCAGTGATCGCCTTGTTATAGGCATCCGCGCCGCGGCGTGTATTGGCACCATCTGTGAGCAGAATAATTGCACGGGCCTGGGTAAAGTTTGTATTTTCCGGCAATACTGTCGCCTGGTTGAAGGGCTGACCAGGGGAAAGCGTGCGCCAGGCCCAGGCTAGACCAATCGGAATATTGGTATAATATGACCCACCAGATATTTCGATATCTTCAATGGCATCCACAATCACTTTTTTCTGACTTTGCAGGGGTGTAATGCCGTACCTTGGACATGTCGTGCATTTGTAATTACGGTAATAACCGTCATCACGCCAGGACCATTCACCGTTCAAGACGGACATCTCACAACGACTGCCATGGGTTTCATCACCCATTGGATACCAGCCCGGCCAGGAAACACCATTTACGGTAACTGGACCATCATAAATATCTGCGGCATCGGCAATAGCATCCGTATCGTTCCAGGTTTCTTTTTCATCAACATCCCATTCTGTCTGACGTGCATAACGGGCATATACACAGCCGTTCCAATCGTCTTCCGGTTCTGCCAACAACGGCACATCCGGTGCATTATGGGCATAATAAACGTCGTCAATTTTGCTGGAATAATTTTTCAACACAAATGTACTGTTGCTATTGCCTGTAGCGTTCCAGTCACGAAGTTCATACCATTTTTTGGAACTGTTATAGGTCACCGCCCCTGGATCATAACGATAATATTGTACTTCATAAGGGTTATCCGGTGACCCGATTACCGGCGACGTTGTGAATTTCTCATCTTCCGGAATGGCAGCCCAGACATCTGGATCACTGGAAGTTTTCTCAAATCCATAACGTGTGCCGCTCTGGGTAATATTCACAGAACCGGACCAAGGCACCAAACCAATTTTCAGAAGCGAGTTTGTATCATTATCACCAAACAGAATATCCACCAGGTCATCAGCAGCCGTTTTCGCAGCCTCAATCCGGCTACCGCCACCAACATCTTCGGTATTCATGGAACCGGATACATCCAACGCCATCACCACATCCAGCAAGACCGTTTCACGGGTTACTTCGGAACTGACCGGTACGGACATGTCCTTGTTACCAAAAATACGCATAAACAAGGTATCGATGTTCGCCCTTGCGGTCAGGCGCAATACGGTATCGGATGGATCATAGACATGATCAGAAGCCAAACGTTCACCATCGGCGCTCAATTCAAAGGGGCCTTCAACGGTTGCACCCATAAATCCCGTCGGGAAATTGGCTTCAAAATACTTTTGAATTTGTTCTGAACGGTCATCTTCAAAGAAATTTCGCCCGCCAGCCAGCGTCGCCGCATCCAAAGCAGTCCCCAAACGCTGTTTTACGATATAGGCTCGACTCACATCCGTGGCCATGCCAATAATACCAATAATCGGCACAATGGATATGGCAACAAACACGCCTGAGACGCCTTTATTATCCATAATTGCACGCCAGAAAGTCTTTAAAGAACAAGAAATTAGCTCATTCAAACTCATGCGTATTTTCGCGGCCAGCGCGCGCATTACGCTTAATTTTTCAATGCCTTTTTTCATATGTCAGGACCTTGAGTTAATCAAAAATCAACCAACAGTATCGCCGATAGTCGTTAAGAAAAGTTTAGGGAAACAAAGACTTGTAATCGAATTATTATAAAATTCAGGTCTTGTAATTTTTTTGGCACACATCACATGATATGCAAGTCGAACTTTGGGCCTAAGAACATGAGGGTTTTCATCACCTGAATAACTTGCCCAAATAAGGTTTTTAGCTTAATTAATTAGGACATAATAATCACATTTAACGGAGAAGAAGAATGTCACATCTTATCGGCCAACAGGCCCCGGATTTTACAGCACAAACTGTCATGGAAAATGACGAAATCACAGAAGTTACACGTTCAGAATATATGAACGGCAGTTATGGCGTTATCTTCTTCTATCCATTGGATTTCACATTCGTTTGCCCTTCTGAAATCATTGCTTTCAGCAACCGCATGGATAAATTCGAAGAATTGGGTGTGAAAGTTCTGGGTGTGAGTGTTGATTCACAATTCTCTCACTATGCCTGGCGGAATACAGACCCGAACAACGGTGGTCTGGGTCAAATCAAGTTCCCACTGGTTGCCGACATCACAAAACAAATTGCTACAGATTATGGCGTGTTGATTGAAGATGCCGGTGTTGCCCTGCGTGGTACATTCCTGATCGATAAAGAAGGTAACATCCGTCATTATGTGATTAATGACCTGCCACTGGGTCGTAATGTGGATGAAACAATCCGTATGGTTGAAGCCCTGCAGTTCCATGAAGAGCATGGTGAAGTATGCCCTGCTGGCTGGAACAAAGGTGATAAAGGTATGGTGGCTGATGCTGATGGTGTTGCTTCTTACCTTTCCGAGAATGCTGACGACCTTTAATAACCATCTATAAATTATCGTGATAATTAACAGTGACGGAAATCGTTTTCGTCACTGTTTCTTTAACCGTATAGTGCCTCAAATAAAAAAAACATAACATCCCCGGGAGTGTCACATGACAACCGAACATCGTACCAAAGTGCTGATCATTGGATCAGGTCCTGCTGGTTATACGGCCGCTGTATATGCGGCCCGTGCTAATCTGGAACCGATTGTGGTTCAGGGCATGGAACCAGGCGGACAGTTAACCATCACAACTGATGTGGAAAATTACCCAGGTTTTGCTGATCCGATCCAGGGACCCTGGCTGATGGAACAAATGGCGGAACAGGCCAAAAATGTGAATGCAAAACTGATCAGCGACCACATCAATGATGTTGATTTCTCCAAACGTCCTTTTGTCTGTAAAGGCGAAAGCGGCGACACATATATTGGCGATACTGTGATCATCAGCACCGGCGCCCAGGCCAAATGGCTGGGTCTGCCGTCTGAGGAAAAATTCCAGGGCTTTGGCGTATCGGCCTGTGCCACATGTGATGGTTTCTTTTATCGCAACAGAGATGTCGTGGTGGTCGGTGGCGGTAATACCGCTGTGGAAGAAGCCCTGTTTTTGACCAATTTTGCTTCAAAAGTCATTCTGGTACACCGTCGCGATGAACTGCGCTCTGAAAAAATTCTTCAGGACCGATTGTTTGCAAACGAAAAAATCGAATGTGTTTGGGACAGCGAACTGGATGAAATCCTGGGTGATGAAGATCCGCTGGGTGTTACTGGCGTACGTTTGAAAAATGTCAAAACCGGTGAGTTGAGTGAACGTGCCGTACATGGTGTGTTCATCGCCATTGGCCATTCACCATCCACATCCCTGTTCAAAGGCAAACTGGCCATGGATGAACATGGTTATCTGGATAAAGCCCCGGACAGCACCGCCACGGATATCCCCGGTGTTTATGCCGCTGGTGATGTAACCGATAAAGTTTATCGTCAGGCTGTAACAGCGGCCGGTATGGGCTGTATGGCAGCTCTGGAAGCAGAACGTTTTCTGGCTGAAAACGAATAAAGCTTTTGTCTTAAATTACTTATCCATTTACGGATTAAACAGAATATTGTTATAAAGGACGCCACAGCGTCCTTTATTTTTTTGAGCAAAATCACGTTAGGCTGAATGATGGATTGGGATAAATTAAGAATTTTTCATACGGTTGCCATGTCTGGCAGCTTCACCCATGCCGGTGACAAGCTTGGCCTCAGCCAATCCGCTATCAGTCGCCAGATCAGGGGCCTGGAAGAAAGTCTGGATGTTTCCCTGTTTAACCGTCATGCCCGCGGTTTAAGCCTGACAGACGAAGGGGAAACTTTGTTTCGGACCGCTGATGAGGTGGTTTCCAAAATTCAGCAGACCGAACAGTTTCTGATTGATGGCCATGAAATGCCACGGGGTGAACTGAAAATTACCACCACCATGGCTTTTGGTTCCACATGGCTGATGAACCACATTAAACCCTTCATCGAAAAATACCCGGAATTATCCGTACAAATCCTCTTGTCCGATAAAGACCTGGACCTGACAACCCGCGAAGCCGACATTGCCATACGGTTCCACTCATCCAACCAGCTGGATATGATTCAGAAGAAAATTGGTCTGTTTCATCAACATCTTTATGCCTCTCCTGAATATATTTCCCGGATGGGCAAACCTGCTTCACCTGAAGACCTGGACAATCATGATATGATTTCTTTTGGGGACTTCTCCAGCAGCCCCTTCACAAATATCGATTGGCATTTGAAACTGGGCAGTCAATTGCCGCGCAAATCTGTGTTGCGGGTAAATAATGTTCATGCGGTCCTGCAAGCGGTTAAGGCGGGAGTTGGCATTGCAGCCCTGCCCGATTATCTGGTTCAAACATCCATGAATGTGGTGCGGGTTATGGAAGACCATCAAGGTGAGGAATTCCCAGCCTATGCGCAATATACGCCTGAGCAGCGGAATTCCAAGAAAGTCATCGCTTTTCGTGATTTTATTATCGAAAATTTCCGCGGCGAACGCTTTTAAATTTCCCCCAAGTCCTTTATTTCAAACATTTTTCACTAGGTATGCAAAAAATGCATACCTGCAATGTATTTTTTAGTCTTGTTCAAACGGGCGTTCAACCCTATATTTCTAATCAGATGTTGCACTGCAATGTCGCTAGAGTGATCCTCCCAAGTAACTCTAGCCGCTGTATCAAGTTCCTCCCTAACAGGATACAGCAATGTTTCATTGTCTCCCAGACATGAAGCCTCCCTATATTTTGTAACTGGCCGGATTTTTATCCGGCCTTTTTTTTGTTCATATATCCTTTGATGGTTTTTTGCGTCGCACAATAAAAACAAGAAAAATATACGCTAACGCAGCAAGGTTACTTTAAGATATATGGTCCAGAATTTTTGTCATATCATCAATCACCAAGCCCCCCGATTTTTGCAATGCTCGATCTTCGCCGCGTACACTATAAGCCATCACTTCCATACCGGCAGCCACCGCCCCCTTCACACCCGGCACACTATCTTCCACCACCAAACACTTGGCTGGTTCTGCATTCATCTGCTCTGCCGCATATAGATATAAATCTGGATAGGGTTTGCCTCTCTGAACCTGGGTCGCACTAAAAATATGCCCATCAAAATATTTCTTCAGGCCCGTCAACCCCAAGGTCACGTCCATTTTGTCAAAACCACCGCTGGAGGCCACACAGATCGGAATGTCTTTAGATACCAGATGTCGTAATACATCTTCGATACCAGCGACCGCCTGCAGGCTTTGCTCAAACTCCCGGAATGTGTCTGCCTGCATCTGATCAATGAAATCATCAGGCAAAGCCCTACCCAGCAAAGCCTCGGCCTTGGCTGTCACAGATGCCATCGATAATCCAACAAAGGTGGACACTACATCAGTTAGTGACATTTCCAGCCCTTCACGGGCCAGACATTCTTGTAAAATACGATTGGCAACAGGCTCACTGTCCACCAACACCCCATCACAATCAAAAATGATCAGGTCAAATCTGTTCTCTTGAAACATTCTTTTATGGTCTACTTTTACGGGTCACGACAAAGGTGGCGGCGCCAAACATGATGATCAAAGAAGAGATAACCGCAATTTCAGGAATTGTGGAGAAGAAAATCAGATAAAGTGCACTAAGGCTGATCAGGAATACTGCTGTGATCTTTGCTTTGATGGGAATCACCCGGTGTTGCTCCCAATTTTGCAGGGTTTCACCAAAGCGTGGATGGTTATAAAGCCATGTGTGAAGCTTCTCAGATCCCCTGGAAAAACATGCCAGTGCCAACAACATAAAGGGGGTCGTCGGCAGGACCGGCAAAAAAGCACCAACAAAACCCAACGTAAAAAACAGCCACCCCAACGCTAAATAGGTATATTTTTTAGTTTTTTTCACGTTATTTCACAAAGCTTGTCGTTATTTTACGAAGTTTTAAATGTTCCAAGACACTTTAGTGTAATTAAGTTATAACATTGATAAGTAGATATATTCCTAACATATTTGCTAAAAAATACTAAAGGGTTGACGATTAATGTGCGGCATTGCGGGGATCATTTCATTTGACGGTTCTGAACCAAACCGGGAACTGTTAAAAGACATCACAGACAGCATCATTCACCGTGGCCCGGATGAATCAGGCCTGTTTATCTCTGGCCCGGTGGGTCTCGGCCACCGTCGTCTGTCGATTATTGATCTGGCCAGTGGTCAACAACCCATGCACAGCGATGATCAACAAGTGACCATCGCCTATAATGGTGAAATTTATAACTTCCCTCAGATACGTGAAGAGCTGGAAGCCAAGGGTTATAACTTCAATACCCATTGTGATACGGAAGTGATCCTCAAAGCCTATCATGCCTGGGGACCGGAAAGCGTCAAACGCCTGCGCGGTATGTTTGCCTATGCCATTTGGGATAATCGTTCGGGCGAAGTTTTCATTGCCCGTGATCGCTTGGGTATTAAACCGGTATTTTACGGCATGTCCGCCGATAACTCTTTGGTGTTTGGCTCAGAGATCAAAGTCCTGACCGGACATCCGCGCATCAGCCGGAAACTGCGTCAGGAAAGTGTCGAAGAATATTGCACATTGGGATATGTGCCAGAACCCCACACCATTTATCAGGACATTATGCGCCTGGACCCGGGCCATTACATGTTGATTAATGTGAAAACCGGCGCTCAGAAGATCGAACAATATTGGAATATTGCCTTTAACGAATCTTACCAAGGCACTTTCGAAGATGCCAAAGTGGAATTGCAGGAACGTATCAACGAAGCGGTGAAAATCCGCATGGTGGCCGATGTGCCGTTGGGTGCCTTCCTGTCTGGTGGTGTAGACAGCAGTGCCGTGGTGGCCGATATGGCCACCATTGATGATAATCCGGTCAACACCTGTTCCATTGCTTTTTCCGATCCGAAATTTAACGAGATTGATTACGCCAACGAAGTGGCCCAGCAATATAAGACCAATCATTGGACCCGCGAAGTGGATCCCAATGATTATTCATTGGTCGATAAGCTGATGGATATTTATGACGAACCCTATGCCGACAGCTCCGCCCTGCCCACTTACCGGGTATGCGAATTGGCCCGCGAACGGGTTACTGTGGCACTCAGCGGAGATGGTGGTGATGAAAATCTAGCCGGATATCGTCGCTATAAACTGCATATGATGGCTGATAAAACCCGCGATATACTGCCGTATGGCCTGCGCAAGCCCGTATTCGGTTTTTTAGGGAATGTGTATCCAAAAGCCGACTGGGCCCCGCGTATTTTTCGTGCCAAAACCACTTTCCAGGAATTGGCCATGAATTCCGCTGAAGCTTATCTGCGGGGCGTTTCCATTTTCAAACAAGACATTCGCGACAAGCTATACAGCTCTTCTTATAAGACTGATCTTCAGGGATATAACACACAGGAAGTATTTAACCGCCATGCAAACGAAGCAGATGTGCATGATGGATTGTCTTTAATTCAATATCTGGATCTGAAAACATATCTGGTGGGCGATATCCTGACCAAGGTTGACCGGGCATCCATGGCCCACTCTTTGGAAGTACGCGTCCCTTTACTGGATCATCATCTGATCGAATGGATTGCCACGTTGCCGTCTGATTTCAAACTGGCTGGTAGTGAAGGCAAATATATCTTCAAAAAATCACTGGAAGGCCGTCTATCCGATGACATTCTGTATCGCAAAAAGATGGGTTTTGCTGTGCCGTTAAGTGCCTGGTTCCGTAACGAACTGAAAGAGCGCATAAAAACATCTGTTCTCAGCGAACGCATGATGGACAGCGGCTATTTCGATCCGAGCTTCCTGGAGCACTTGGTTACTAATCACCAATCCGGGCGCAGTGAATATAGTGCGCCATTGTGGACATTGATGATGTTCGACCAATTCCTGGCCAGACAATAGGAACTATTAGGAAGGTCATGACAACAAAGGCCATCAATATTCTGGGGATAACGACGCTGTTTCCAAATGACCAGCATCCCCGGCATGGTATCTTTGTTCAGAACCGCTACCTTGCCCTTCAAAAGCGTTCGGATGTGCACATCAATGTGATTGCGCCTGTCGCTAAGGCTCCATTATTAAACCTCATTCCCGGCAGTCGTTTTCAGGCAAATAATAAAGTCCCTGACAAAGCCTGCCTTGAAGGCATTAAGGTCCGTCACCCACGCTATCTGACCATTCCCGGCACCAACCTGATTGATGTTGTTAACAGCATAACCAAAAGTGCCCTCAATTTGGCCCCCGAGCTTTATCCAGATGGCTTTGACCTTGTTGATGGCCAATATCTTTATCCTGATGGCATTGCAGCAGCCCGATTGGCCAAACACTATGATAAGCCGCTGGTGCTGACCGCCAGAGGCAGTGATGTGAATTACTGGCTGGCCGATACATCTAAACAACAAATGATTATTGATAGCCTGCATCAGGCCGCGAAGATCATCTGTATGAGCCAGGCTTTGAAAGATAAAATCATCGCTTATGGGATTTCTGCTGATAAAATTGAAGTGATCATGAACGGTATTAATCATGATACTTTCAACAGTTCTGCTCACGGGCCCAACAATTCAGGTTATCTACTGAGTGTAGGCAACCTGGTTCCTCTAAAAGGCCATGATCTGGTGCTCCGTGCAATGACCGATATGCCAGATGAAAAACTGACCATTATTGGTCAGGGTCAAGAGGAAAAGAAAATCACTCACATGATTCGGGACCTGAACCTTGATGATCGGGTTCAGTTATTGCCGAACCTCTCGCAATCAGAACTGGCCGGTTATTATGCCAATGCCAAAGCGACTGTTTTGATGTCAGCAATGGAAGGCATGCCCAATGTATTGATGGAAAGCCTGTCTTGCGGCACACCGGTGATTGCCACAAATGTCGGCGGCATTTCTGAGATCGTGCATCCTGGGAATGGCATTTTACTTCCCGAAAGATCACCTGAAGAGTTAAGTAAAGCAATCAGAAGCTTCAACCAGACAGATTGGGACAAAGAAACCATCGAAAAAGACATGAAAATGTTTAATTGGAGCGAAGTCGCACAAAGACAGGTTGACCTGTACCAACAAATTCTGCACAAGAACTAAATTATTCTTTGCAGGAGTGTTGAATGGAATATTTTTTGGTCGTTGCCGGATTGGTCCTGTTGACATTTGCCGGTGATTATCTGGTCACCGGATCCGTATCCATTGCCCAAAAACTAAACGTCAGCCCCCTGATCATTGGCCTGACGGTCATTGCCTTTGGCACATCCGCACCGGAACTGGTGGTGGGTATTGATGCGGCCTTAAGTGGTGCTGCGGGCCTTGCCATCGGTAATGTGGTGGGCAGTAATATCGCCAATGTTCTTCTGGTCATTGGTCTGCCGGCCATTATTTATCCCATTGCCTGTTCCGAAGACAGTGTCAAACATAACCTGATTATTATGGTCGCCCTGACATTTCTGTTTATTCTGATTTGTTACACCACCCCCCTTCATCAATGGCAAGGGGCGCTGATGCTGCTGATTCTATTTGGATTCCTTTATCATTCTTATGCACGCTCCCGGAAAGAGAAAAAGCTGGCCGAACATGCCCTGGAAGATGTGGAAGGCACACCAGAAGAACCTCTGCCCTTACCCAAGGCGATCATTATCACCATTCTATCCCTGATCGGATTGGCTTTTGGGGCCGATATTCTGGTGGATGGATCCATCACTATCGCCCGTAACTTCGGCATTTCCGAAGCCGTCATCGGCCTGACCATCGTTGCTATCGGGACAAGCCTGCCGGAACTGATCACGGCGATCATGGCGGCCCGCAAGAAACATTCTGATGTGGCTGTGGGCAACGTTTTGGGCAGTAATATCTTTAACCTGTTTGCCATTATGGGGGCCACAACATTGGTTGCCCCTGTCACAGTGCCCGAGGGTTTCTTCCAGCTTGATTTATGGATTATGGCCGCAGCGGCCGTTGTATTATTGCCATTCAGTTTGATGAACATCACCATCGGTCGTAAAGTGGGCTTTATTCTCTTTGGTGCCTATGTGGTTTATCTGATTATGCTGGCAAAACAAGCGGGGCTTTAGGCGATAACTGATTGACTTTTGGCGGGGATCAGTTTACGGCCTAGCCTTGAGATTTAGAAAAAAGTGATCTGCAGATGAAAACAAGTAATTTAGCACCTTTGAAACTGGCGGATGCCGGCCGCTCTGTTCGTCATGTGTTTGTCCGTGATTTAATCGTGGATGGTTTTATTGGCGTTTATGATCACGAAAAACAAAACCGCCAGAAAATCATGATCAATGTGGATCTGGCCGTTGTCGAAAATGTCGAACCCCTGAACGACGATATTGATAATGTTGTCTGTTATGAACAGATTGTCCGCAACATCGAAACCATCATTCAATCAGGTCATATTCATCTGGTAGAGACGTTGGCCGAACATATTGCCGATATGGGATTACAGGATTCGCGTGTGAACACCATCCGCGTCAGAATTGAAAAACTGGAAGCCATTGCCAATACCCACAGCGTCGGCGTCGAGATTGAACGCAGCAGGCAATCTTAAAGCTGACAGTGATCAAATGTGACACAAATATGGCACATTTATGATAACCAAAATCCGGTAATCTGTTGAAAACGCACACAAATATTTCCCAAACAAGTCAGTTGCGAATCATTCCAGTTGTACACAGATCTGATCACCCGTTTTTTGACAAGCAATATCTATATAAATTTACTTAAAATTCTTTTGGTCTTTCGCCGTTGACTTTTATTTTATTATTTAAAAACAATACCTTAACATATATGCCTATTTTTTAGGCAAATCGCATAAAACCCCGGGTTCCTGCCATCATAACCCCTCTGTCAAAATGTTATTCACCGACTTATCCACAGGATCAGTGGATAGTTTTTTACCCCCATTGTCACAAAAATGTTAGCCCTTGATTCTGAACGACTTTTACCATTTGTTAACCATATTATTGATTTTGATCTTCTGTTGAGCCCATCAAAAAAATACCCTAGATTAACATCATGATCGAAGGTGTGGACATCATTAAAGCTTATCTGAAAAACCTGCCCGGCAAACCGGGGGTTTATCGTATGCTGGATGAAAATGAGCAGGTTTTATATGTGGGCAAAGCCAAAAGCCTGAAAAACCGCGTGGCCAATTACACCAACATCAAAAGCCTGCCTTATCGCATTGCCCGCATGGTCAGTCGCACCCGCACTATGGAATTTGTCACCACCCACACTGAGGTGGAAGCCCTGCTGCTGGAAGCCAACATGATCAAGCGGTTTAAACCGCCCTATAATGTATTGCTGCGCGATGATAAGTCTTTTCCTTATATTCTGATTGATACTACCCACCCGGCGCCACAGGTCAAAAAACATCGCGGTGCCAAAAGCAAAGACGGTTATTATTTTGGTCCCTTTGCTTCGGCCGGTGCGGTTAATCAGAGCCTGCATGTTTTGCAAAAGGCATTCTTCCTGCGCACCTGTTCCGATCATGTCTATAACAGCCGCACACGCCCCTGTTTGCTGTATCAAATTAAACGTTGTGCCGCCCCTTGTGTGGATAAAGTCACGCCGGATGAATATAACGACCTGGTACAATCGGCCCATGATTTCCTGAGCGGTAAAAGCCAGGCCATCAAGGATGATCTGACCGAAAAAATGCAACAGGCCAGCGACAAGATGGATTATGAAAAAGCCGCCGTTTACCGGGACCGCCTGAAATCTCTGGCCGCCGTACAATCCCGTCAGGACATCAATCAGGGCAATGTGGAAGAAGCCGATGTGATCGCCGCTTATCAAAGCGGTGGTCGAACCTGTGTGCAGGTCTTCTTCTTCCGTATTGGTCAGAACTGGGGCA
>Ga0207422_1003232_pt1 | contig 17068 bp, 13 predicted proteins | sample MarCyaLeptolynsp_FD_187757 | JGI IMG/M metagenome (GOLD analysis project Ga0207422, IMG submission 187757) | Marine cyanobacterial communities from Panama - species 1 Leptolyngbya sp. (SPAdes) | ecosystem: Environmental > Aquatic > Marine > Unclassified | place: Panama: Panama City | collected...
AATACCGGAAGACCGCCGATCTGCCGTGTCAGGAAACTTCCGTTTTCAGACAGCTCACTGGCATGAAACCTGCTGCCGAAATGACCGCGCAGGAGCTGGCTGAGGCCTGCGCCCGGATCATGTGGGACGACGACAATGCCTCACAGGCACTCGGTATGGCGCTGGTGCGGATCGCCCCGGGCGAAGCGGACATCCGGATGACAGTCACGAAGGCCATGACAAACGGCCATGGCAACATGCACGGCGGCTATCTTTTCACGCTGGCCGACAGTGCATTCGCCTTTGCCTGCAACACCTATAATCAGGTGACGGTCGCCCAGCATTGCTCGATCACCTATGTCAAACCGGGTGCACTCGGAGATGTCCTGACGGCGCGGGCGCGGGAGGTTTCCAGAGAGGGGCGGTCGGGCATCTACGACATCAGTCTCACACGTGAAGACGGCACGGTGATCGCGGAGTTCCGCGGCCATTCGCGTACCATCAACCGCACATTCTTGGACGAATAACCAGAAACGGCGCTTTCAGCGTCCCGGGAGGACCCTCGATGATTGATCTCACCCCTGACCGTGACAGTCTCGACCCGATCGAGATCGCCAGCCGCGACGAGATTGCAGACCTGCAGCAAAAACGGCTGGCCTGGACCCTCTCTCACGCCTACGGGAATTCCCCGTTCTTCAAACAGCAATTCGACAAGAACGGCGTCCATCCTGAGGATTTCAAATCGCTCGGAGACCTCGCCAAATTCCCGTTTACGGTCAAGCAGGACCTGCGCGACACCTATCCGTTCCGTATGTTCGCGACACCACGGGAAGAACTGGTCCGCATTCACGGCTCGTCCGGCACGACGGGCAAACCAACCGTGGTCGGCTATACGGCCAACGACATCTCGAACTGGGCCGACCTCGTCGCGCGCTCGATCCGCGCCGCCGGCGGGCGCAAGGGCAACATCCTCCACAACGCCTACGGTTACGGCCTGTTCACCGGCGGCCTGGGAGCCCACTACGGCGCTGAAAAACTCGGCTGCACGGTGGTGCCGATTTCAGGCGGCATGACGGAGCGCCAGGTGACACTGATCGAGGATTTCCAGCCGGACGTGATCACCGTGACGCCTTCCTACATGCTGTCGATCCTCGACGAATACCGGCGGCAGGGCCTCGATCCGCGCCAGTCTTCGCTCAAGGTCGGCATCTTTGGTGCGGAACCATGGACGAATGCGATGCGTACGGAAATCGAGGAGGCGTTCGACATGCATGCCGTCGACATCTACGGATTGTCGGAGATCATGGGGCCCGGTGTTGCGCAGGAATGCGTTGAGACCAAGGACGGCCTGCATGTCTGGGAAGATCACTTCTATCCGGAAATCATCGATCCCGTCAGCGAGGAAGTCCTGCCGGACGGCCAGACCGGCGAACTGGTTTTCACCACGCTGACAAAGGAAGGTCTGCCGATGGTACGCTACCGCACGCGCGACCTCACCCGTATCTTGCCTGGCACCGCCCGCTCCATGCGCCGGATCGAAAAGATCACCGGGCGCAGCGACGACATGATCATCCTGCGCGGCGTCAATGTTTTTCCGACCCAGGTTGAGGAGCAGATCCTGAAATGCGACGGCTTGACCGCGCATTTCCAGATCGAACTGATCCGCGAAGGACGCATGGACGCGATGATCATTCATGCCGAGGCGACCCCAGAGCGCAGCAGCAGCGAAGCGCGCGATGCATCGGCAAAGGAGCTGGCGCACCACGTGAAGTCGACAATCGGCGTCTCCTCGAAGGTCCAGATCCACGAACCCCTCGGCGTTGCCCGCTCGCAGGGCAAGGCACAGCGTGTGGTCGACAACCGTCCGAAGGAGTAAGTGCATGGCCCTGGCTTCCATTTCCGCGTTGAACGGCATGGAGCATGCCGGGTCGAGTCTGACAGTCCCTGGGTCCACCGATAATTGACGGACCGGCTGGTCAATCAAGCCTACGCAGGCTAAAACCCCAATGAAGGCGCAAACTTAGGTCAACCCAATGCTGTCCGTTTGTTTGGGCAGGACCTGGTTTCGAAAACGGAGGCCGGAACACATGGCGAGAACCCGCGCCAGTGACTTTGAAGAAAAACAGCACGGTCTATTGCTGACGGCAGCCAATGTATTCGCGACCCAGGGCATGGAAAAGGCGTCCATGTCGCAGATCGCGCAAGAGGCGGGAGTCTCCAAGTCGCTGCTTTATCACTATTACCCGTCGAAAGGCGCGCTGATCTTTGCAATCATTCAGTCGCATCTGGCCATTCTGGACGCCGAGCTGGAAGAAGCAGACGACCCGTCGCTGCCCTCCGACAAGAGACTGCGCAAACTCGTCCTGACAGTGCTCGACAGCTATCGCGGTGCCGACGATCAGCACAAGGTGCAGCTTAATGCCGGCCCGGCCCTCTCCGACGAACAGAAGGCCGAAATCGTCGCCATCGAGCGCCGGATCGTGCGGCACTTCTCAGGCGTCCTGAAAGACATCCACCCGGACCTTGCAAATCCCGACCGCCCTCTTCTGATGCCGGTCACGATGTCCCTCTTCGGCATGATGAACTGGGTCTACATGTGGTTCAAGGAAGGCGGACCGATCTCCCGCGAGGACTACGCCAACGTCGCCACAACGCTGATCCTGGAGGGCATCAAGAAAGTGCGTTAGTGCTGACAAGGCTTCACTTCCCAAGCCCGGTCACGCCGGCAAACGCTCGCTCTTTCCAGGATTTCTGGTTGTTTCGAAGGGTGCGGAATTGAACTTTCTGATTGGGACAGATTTACCCGCGTAGGCCAGACGCAGCAACTTATGCGCGGTAACTCCAGTCGCGACACAGCTATTGATATCGATAGCTTTCAAACAGCTTGAACAGAACCTTAGAATTCAACACGTTTGTCAAACAAGGATTTTGAGTACTCTAGTCCGGTCCCACAGAACAAATTGGAAACTCCATGGGTTTTAAGTCGGATCCCAACTCGTATGGGCAGACCTTAAATTACCATTTGAACAAAATGAAGCCAGGCGATTTCTTTCTGGTCGACAACTCTACATTTGCCAATGCGGGCATTCGTTACCTGTCAAACATACCTTATGGACACGCCATTTTGTATCTGGGTCACGTCGGCCACGAAAAACATGCCTGTTTGCAGATCCCAATGAAGCATGGTCCAAAATCATTGAGTTTCTTTCTCAATGAAGACGACTCAAACGGAATCCTGTTCATACGTTGCCTCCAACTCGCAGACCAGACACGCCTGCGGATCAAACTGACAGCGCTCGCCTATTATGAAAACGTGAAAGCACGGGGGGGCTGGTCTCAGGATCTTTTCACAATGGCCTTGCAGGGCGTCAACACCACTGTGGTACGCGTCGCAAGGGCTGGTGCAGGCTTCGTTGTCGCTGACGACGAGACTGTTTTCGACCACGGCTCTTCCGACTCACAATTGCGACGCGCGACGGCCGACCAAGGTATCGCCGAAGTCGTTGGAACATCGCTGAGTGGCTGGCGTATGATCTACAACAAACTCAGAGATCGAAAGGACCTTCCCTCCTTGACTTGCGCCTCTCTGGTGACCTGGACCCATTATCAGGGCGGTCATCAGTTGCTTAAAGGGTTCACCTTCAATCCGGAAATCGCCCAGCCACAACAACTATATACCAGAGCAATGGGTTCAAAAGGGGATTTCGATTGCAAGACTGTTACCTTCGGACATGGACGCGGAGGAAGCGCCCGAAAGATACGCTGACGAATTCGCGCGGTCGAAAACTCTAGGGCTAGCATCCAAATGACATTTGTGACCTGACCAGGGCCGCACCCTGCTCAGGCGTTCTATATGATGACGTGATATTCCCTGAACATACGTTTCTCGTCGCTTTCGATTAACCGAGGCGCCGCTTCGCCGCATATCAGAAGCAATTGTGCTTCGTAGAAGCGCATGCCAAGCTCCCGCATAAATTAACGAAATTTAAAATCACACGCATTACGCGATCTTCGGGTTCTTGAAGTGAGGCGCTCATGAGTTTGATTAGCAAGAAAGCAGCAGTAGCTGCCGCTGTTGTCTTCGGGGCTTTGCTGCTCGCCGGATTTGCGAAGTGGTTTGAAGGAAACGACATTTCGAGCGGGACCCTTTCCGCCTGCATTCAATCTGCTGATTACATCTGCATCGCCAAGAACGCGGCTACCAATCCTCCAGCCGATGCACGCGATCGATATCGGCGAAACACAGGCGTCGTGCTCGCACTGCTGGGCGAAACGGAGTTGGCGCGTGACATCGCTGGCGATCACGCTGACCGTTACTCGCGGGCGGATATCTGGGCCGCGATTCTCGCATACCACTTAGTGCACAACGAAATGGAGAAGGTCGATCGCGTCCTTGCACACAACACCGACCCTCTGCAGAAAAGCATCATTCTCTCGTCAGCCGACAACTTTCTGCGCCTCGCACCACAAGACATTCGGGACCACATTCGCGGTCTCTACTACGAAAATATTGTCGAAAATCTTCATTCCTTCACTAGCGAGCCAGTCTGGCGAAGGATCACAAGCAATCTTTTGTGGTTTGATCGCGAGAAAACAGAAGTGATTGCCGAAAAAATCCCGGATCCCGACCTTCGCCGGTTTACGCTTGCAACGATCGACAAATACTTTTCGCAACTTCTTTTCGCAACAAAACGGCAGTTGATCACACTAGCGGCGGCGGGCGACGCTGCTGGAGTTCGGCGCGTGATTGATATCTACCTCAAGGACCCGCAATCAGCGGATGAGGATCGGAACACGGCGCTGTACGCCCTCGCCGGCTCGCTCGCAAATCAGGATCCCGGGCTCCGGCATGGACCGGACACCGTGGCAATCCTGGCAGACGAACTCTTGCGGCGTACGTCAGGCGAAGGAGATCAGATGTGCCGAACGGCGCTGTATTTCACCCTTGCCCGGCAGCTTGGCATTTCTGGCGACAGGGAAAGGGCGATCGTCTTGCTCAACCAGGGCGCTTCGTATCTTGAAAGCTATGGGTTCGCTGAAAGATACAAAGGCCGCTGCATTTTGGGCGGCCGTGTGAATATCGGAACGCTTTACGGGCTTATGGGTGCACAAGACTCTTTTGAAAAATACGGGCAAGAGCTGCTTGAAAGTGTTGCCGATGGTGAAGCGAGTGCAATCAACACACTCATTCAGATCAGTCTGACCAGTCGCTGGCAATCGGACGCCGTCGCTCGTGCGCGCGTTTTCAAGTTGGCGCAGGAAATCATAGAATTGCAAGACGCGGCCTATGCCGTGAGCATGATACAGCTTCTGGTGAAAGCATCGCTTGCTGTTGGCGATGTTGCGTCGGCCACGACTTACCTGAACCAAATACAAATGGCGGTAAACGAAAGCGCGCTCAATCTAAATCAAGCTCAAAAGCGGCAACTCGTTTTGGATCCAATGTTCTCCAAGGAGTTCGAATTGGGTTGGCTTTTCTTCCATGCCAAACCGGAGCCGCGTTAAGCAAACTCCTTTTTCTTATGAAAATCAGCTTGTGACGCCGGGCAACGAAACGAGAGGCTTTATCAAGCCAAGCCAGCACAAGGAAATGACTCATGTGAGCGTCCAGGTGCGCACATGCGCGCGAGTCTCCGGATGAAAACAGTTGGCTGCTTCATGCCGGTCGCCTTCGAAGATCTCGCGCAAATCAAGACCGTCAGGCCTCACGCGCCACAGCAGGTTCGATCGCATGCGCTGCCAGGCTTTCGCCTGCTTCCTGCATGGTCAGATAGGTTTGGTCAGCACCGGCTTCGGCAATCTGTTCAACGTGATCGGCATGCAGTGCGTGACTGACGATCGTTCCGGTAAAACCGCTGGCCCGCAGCATGCGGGCTGCAATCAGCTTGGCTTCGAGATCGTCCATCGCCAGAACGGCGGCTGAAATGCCTTTCAACTCCACGCCGTGCCAGAAATTGCTGTCTTCCGCATCGGCAAAAATCACATTCCGTCCAGCCTCGGCGTGCCCCTCAACCTTGTACATGTCTGCATCCAGTCCAACCGGGCGATGCCCCTTGTCGATCAGGGCCGCATAGGCTGCGGTTCCGGTTCTGCCCATTCCGAAGACCATGACATCCGCATCGCCGAGATCTGTCGGTTGTTCGTCCGGATGCCGGGCCTGCAACTCGAACCGTTGGAGCTGCGGCTCGAACCGCTCGAAGATTGAATGCGCAAAGCGGTTGAGTGGCGCTGCGATCAGGAATGACACCGACACCGCAATGGCCAGCGGCACAAGGTATTCCTCGGCGGTGGGAATGCCGGCGGCCACGATCAGGCCGAATTCGCTGTAGGCCATCAATGACAGTGCGGTCACGAACGACGTGCGTGCCCGGAGCTTGAACGCAAGCAATATGAAGAAAAACAGAAGGCCTTTCAGCGGCAGCAGAAGCCCCAGCACAAGTGCAAAGGAGAGTGCGTTCCAGTCGGGCAGACCGGACATGCCGATCGACAGGAAGAACCCGATCAAAAAGACTTCCTTGAGTGCCCAGAGCGAATTAGACAACTCGCCGGCGCGTGGATGACCCGACAGCAGCAGCCCCATGACCAGCGCACCGATCTCACCCTTAAGGCCGATCAGTTCAAACCCGACCCCGCCGACAACCAGGCTGAGCATCATACCGGTTAGCAGCAGAACCTCATCATGGCCCGCCAGGTCCAGCAAGCGGAACAGCAGGGGCCTGAGCAGAGGCGTGGCGAAGATAAGAAGCGCCCAGGGACCGGGCAGTTTTCCGGCGAAGATCGCAAGAACGACAAGTGCGATGATGTCCTGAACGATCAGGATGCCAATGGCCGTCCTGCCGTGAAACGTGCCAAGTTCGCGTTTGGCTTCCAGTATTTTTGCCGACAGGACGGTGGACGAAAAAGCAAGAGCAATGCCGATCAGGACGGCACTCAACCAGTCGGAGGTGAACAGCAGCCAGACAATGGGTGTGAACAATGCAACCGAGACTGCGAAATGGATCAGCGCGCCCCCGATAACCTGAGGCTCGGTAATCTGACGCAGCTTCAGTTTCAGCCCAATGGTGAAGAGCAGGAGCAGAACGCCGAGTTCTGCCACATAGTCGAGAATTGGCCCCGTTTCGACGGGCATCCCGAAGCCCGGACCGATGAAGTTGATGAAGAATCCGGCGGCCAAAAACCCGACCAGGGGCGGCAGACCGATTTGTCGAACCAAGAGCCCGAAAACAAAGGCGGTTCCGATAGCAAAGACTTCAAAGTGCATTCCGGTCTCACCCACTCTTTCGTGCCATTCGGCAAGTCAGCAACTTCTGGAAACCTGTTTGGGACGCATTACTCGCTTGTCTTTTTTCCTGAGGCTCTCATCCCAACAGAATTCCGCATGAAGGATCAATGAATTTCACCCCGGGGATCAGGTATTCCACCGGGAACCAGTGCGGAAAGAGCCATACCTGCCTGTTCAGTGCGGCAGCGGCTGCCCGAGCCGGTTCTTTCAAAACTCGGTTTCAGTGCAGGATTGTCGTCAGTGACCATCAGGGAGGAACCGGCGACATTCGCTCGAACCGTACTGGAATCACCGATTCGCAGGTTGAATTTGCGCCCGCGTCGATTACAAGCTTAACCACCCCGCAGGTTTCCAGGGATCGGGACTAGGACCAAGAAACGCACGGGGCGGGCGCAGCTGAACAAGAAGTGACACATGACGAAATCCAGAATTGTCCTGATTGACCGCCACCCCGGCCGGTCCGCACAAACGATTGGGATTGCCAATGAACTTGGCACCGATCCCGAACTCATCCACGAGCCTTCCGTCGGCGTCGTCGGAACCAAGGGCGACAGCCAGTGCTACCTGGGTGTTGCCCGCAAGGTTGACGCCATTCACGAACATCTGAAATCGCGTATCGGCAATGGCGAAGACAAGCTGAAATACCGGCTCGTACAGCCGGAATACACCATTGCCACATCGGACGGCATCCGCAATGGCACGCGTGAAATGCGGTACTCGCTGATCGGCCGCGAAGTCACCAATGATGGCCTGTGCGAACACCTGGAAGCATCCGGACTTGCCGGAACGATTGCCGTGGTTGCCTGCGACAAGCCCCCGGTCGGGACGATGGCCGCAGTTCTGGAACACAACGAACCGGCAATCATCATGTCCGACGGCACCATCAGGCCGGGCAAGGACCCGGAAACGGGTGAGATGCTGGACATCGTCAGCGCCTACCAGGTCGCCGGCCACCAGGATGCAGCGGTTCGCCACCGCATTGCCTGCCACGCCTGCCCGGGCATCGGAAGCTGCGGTGGCATGTTCACCTACAACACCATGCAGACCTTCATCGGCGTGGTCGGGCTTCAGCCGCTGCACATGGTGGCGCCACCGTCCGACGACCCGCGCCGCCTTGAGGAATTCCCGCAGCAGCTTGTGGCCTATCTGGCCTCCATGATGGAAAAAGGCCTGAAGCCACGCGACATCGTCAAGCGCGATTCCATTCGCAACGCGGTGATTGTCGCCATGGCTATCGGCGGATCTACAAATGTTGTCCTGCACGTTCCGGAAATCGCACGCGCGGCCGGATATGAACATTTCTGGCGGGATGTGATGACACCGGAGGAATTCAATCACCTCTCCAGGGACGTTGTTCCGGTTCTGACGAATGCCCGCCCCTATGGCAAGTATTCCATGCTCGACATTGATCGTGTCGGCGGCGTCCAGGTGATTGTGAAGGAACTTCTCGATGCCGGTCTCCTGAACGGCGACATGATGACCTGCACCGGGCGCACGCTGGCCGAACAGGTGGCCGACCTCAATGCGGCAGCGCCTGATGGGGACGTGATTCACACCGTCGCAGCCCCGTTCAAACGGACGGGCGGTCTTCGGATGCTCGGCGGCAATCTGTCTCCGGATTTCTCGGCCATCCTGAAGCTCGCCGGCGTTGAAGGCGGCCTGGAGAACAATCTCTTCAAGGGCCGGGCCCGGGTGTTCGAGGGCGAGGCCGGCTTGATCAAGGCGCTCGACGAGGCTCCGGACAGCTTTCAGGACCAGGATATGGTCATCGTCCGTTACGACGGTCCGAGTGGAGGCCCGGGCATGCCGGAAATGCTTGATCCGACCTCCCGCATTACGACGCTTTGCCGGGAACGCGGCATCGTGGTCGCGCTCATGACCGACGCACGCTTTTCCGGCGGCTCGGTCGGTTTGGTCATCGGCCATGTCGGCCCCGAGGCGGCTCTTGGCGGGCCAATTGCGTTTGTCGAAGACGGCGACGAGATCATCGTCGACCTCAATTCAAACACGGTGAATTGCGCGGCGCTTGACGATCCGGCAACGCTCGCGGCGCGAAAGGCAGTCTGGGAGAAAGCCGTTGCCGATAATGGCGGCATTCATCCGAATTGCGGGATTGCCGATACCCGGCTTTTGCACCGGGCGCGCCACACGGCGGTTCCGGCGGTACGCGGCGGCGGTTTGCATCCGAATCGCGAGGTCTGGGTTCGCGACATGAGACCTGCGGAAGACACCGGTTTCGTGCCACGCAACCGCCACCGCTAGCATCACCTCACGGCGGTGCAAATCTCTGCCGCAATGGCAGCTGACCGAACATCGCTTTGAAGGCGGCGCGCTGCGCCGCCTTTACTGATTGCGTTCCCTGCCCCAGTCCCAAAGCCACTGCGCGACAGAGACAAGGGCCTTGTCGTCTCCACGCGCCGCAACGAGCTGAACACCCATGGGCAGACCGTCCGGCGTTGCAAGCAACGGCAGGGTAATCGCAGGTGTTCCTGCCATCGTCCAGAGCCCGTTGAAGATCGAATCTCCCGTCGAACCCAAGCCGGCCGGTGCCGGTCCAAGGGCGGCCGGGCACAGGATCGCATCGCAGCTTTCAAAAAGCGGCGCGAGCAACTCATCCATTTTGTCCTGGAAGGCTTTGGCGGCAAGATAGTCGACCGCCGACAGCGTCAAACCTTCCTCGATCGCCGCTCGTGTCGGCGGGCCGAGCTTGTCCGCGCCCCGATCCAGATAGGTCCTGAAATAGTGACCCATCTCCACGGTGTTGATTACGGCGCGCAAACGCACGGCATCATCGAAAACCTCCGGCAGCGACAAGTCTATGACCCGGTCCGCCAGTGCCGCGCGCAAACGGTCAAATGCAGCGTGAAGCGCGGGGTCGGCACGATCCCAGCCGGGAGGTGCCACGAACCCGAAAACGGGGGCGCCGGCAGGCTCTGGATAGTCCACTGTCTTTCCGCTCAGAACATCGGCAAGGAGCGAAGCCCCGGCTGGATCGTTTGCAAAGACACCGAGCGTGTCCAGCGAATGGGACTGAAGCAGTGTGCCCTTTCGCGGGATCGCATTGAAGCTGGGTTTGAGCCCGATTATGCCGCAAAAGGAGGCTGGGCGCACAACAGAGCCGCCGGTCTGTGTACCAATGGCCAGCGGCACCATTCCGTCGGCCACCGCCGCCGCTGATCCGGATGAAGATCCGCCAGGCGTGTGTTCCAGGTTCCGCGGGTTCCGCGTCTTGTTGGGGTGGAGGAAGGCAAGTTCGGTCGTGACCGTCTTGCCAAACATGATGCCCCCGGCCTCTTTGAGCCTTTTCACCGCCTCCGCGTCCTCACGAGGCACGCGGCCTGCATCGACCGGAGACCCGTTCTCGGTTGAAATGCCAGCCGTGTCGATCACGTCTTTTACGCCAACGGGCAAACCGTGCAGCGCGCCGAGGGGCGCGCCGCTCGCTCTCAACGCATCCAGACGTTCCGCTTCCGCCAAGACCGCTCCGGCATCAAACCAGGCCCAGGCCCTCACCTCGTGCTCACGTGCCTCGATCCGCGCGATACAAGCCATCGCCAGTTCAACGGCGGAGAGCCTTCCATCGGCAAGCCTGTCGCGCAGATCTACCGCACTCAGCGAGAGCAGGGCTTCGTTTTCACTCATGGATGCCTCCGCGTTCGAGCCTGCTGGCAGGCTGCCCGGTATACTTGTGACACTCGTTTTTCATCCTCCGATGTCACCGCTGTCTCCGCGCGCAGCGCGCGCGCGGCAGACGGTGTCAGCCGGAAATTTCACTCCTCATTGCCTCGCTAATTGCCGTAGGCAACCGATGGCAGCCAGGTCGTGAGTGCCGGGAAATAGAACACGATCAGCAGACCGATGAGCTGGAGGATCACGAAAGGCACCACGCCCCGGTAGATATGCCCGAGCGTCACGCCGGGGGGACAAACACCCTTCAGATAGAACAGCGCAAACCCGACGGGCGGCGTCAGGAACGAGGTCTGCAGCGTCACCGCCACCAGGATCGCGAACCACACGACCGAGGGGTCCCTGACCTGATCGAAGCCGGGCACGGCGAGATCAAGCCCGACGATGATCGGCAACATCAGCGGCATGATTATGATCGTGATCTCGATCCAGTCGAGCAGGAAACCCAGCAGGAAGACGATCAGCAGGATGAAACCGACGGTCATGTAGGGATCTTGGAACACGGAGAGAACGAGGTGCTGAACGATCTCGTCGCCGCCATAGCGCCGCAGCACGAAGGCGAAGAAGTTGGCGGCGAGGAAAATCCCGACGATGTAGCCGGACGTGTTCAGCGTCGAGCGGCTCACATCCTTGAGCACCTTCCAGTTCAGCCTGCGGTTTGCCAGTGCCAGCAGGGTCGCTCCCATTGCACCGAGACCGGAGGCTTCGGTCGGTGTCGCAACACCGGCAAAAATCGACCCCAGAACCAGCAAGATCAGGAACATGGGCGGTACGACCGCGAGGAGAACTTCCTTGACGTCTTCCCAATGCACCTTCTCAGGCTTCTCAGGAGCAGGCATCGCCTTGGGATTGATCAGGCCGTAGATGACAATGAAGACAATGTAGAGCGCTCCGAGAATCAGACCGGGGAACAGCGCACCCATGAAGAGATCGCCAAGGCTGATGGCCAGCTGATCGGACATGATCACAAGCATGATTGAGGGCGGGATCAGAATCCCGAGCGTTCCGGCAGAGGCAATTGTGCCAGTCGCGATCGGCTTGGAATAGTCCTGTTTCATCATCGCCGGAAGCGCCATGACGCCAAGAAGCGTAACCGATGCGCCGATGACGCCGGTGGACGCCGCCAGGATGATACCGATCAGCATGACGGTCAGGGACAGACCACCGCGCAGCGACCCGAACAGCTTCTGCATCGAGTGCATCATACGCTGCGCGACGCCCGACTGATCGAGCATCAGACCCATGAAGATGAACATGGGCAAGGCGACGAGGACCGGGTTCTTCACGATCCCGCCGAACAGGCGGCCGGAGAGAGCCTGCATGCGCTGATAGCTTATGCCGGTCCGGTCGAATTCGATGATGTCACGGAAGAACGAGCGGTTCGGGTCAAGCAGAAACTCGGCAAGCAGGACGAAGACGAGGCTGACCCCGACCAGCGCCATGGCAACAGGGATGCCGCGAAACAGCATCCAGATGAAGGTGATGAACATCACCATCACGGCGATTTCGTTCAGCGTGAGAAACTGGCCAATGAATTCAAGCATCTATCTGTCTCACGCCGTCTTGTTGCGGCTGAAAAGCCTGGCTGCGCCGATCACCACGAAGGTCAGGACCAGCGTAATCATGATCGTGTATTTGATGTCGTAATTGCCGATCTCGACTTCATCGAAAATCACGTGCCGGCCGATATCCCGCGCCGTTGCATCCGGCGGACTGATGATCCACACGATCCACCAAAGCGCGTAGTAGGTCGCAAGGTTCACCGCGAACATCGTAGAGGGAAAGGCATAGAGAAGCTGCTTCCAGAGGACAGGCTTTGTCAGCTTGGACAGCAGACGCACATAGATCGACCAGGCGGCTACCGCCATCAGGATGAAGGACAGGTTCATCAGTGTCTTGAGGATCCAGAGGTTGTGCAGTCCGTTTGGACTGTCGGACCCCTCGTCGGCCTTGATGGACGAAAACGTGTAGTGCAGCGTGACGTCCCAGCTCAGGATGATGAAAGGCAGAAAAAGCCAGGTCAGGGCGACAATGTCAGTCCTGAGTTTCTTCTCCTTGGAGAAGCCGTCATAAAGGATATCGACACGCACATGACTGTTCGTCGTGACGGCATAGGCAATGCCGACCAGCACCGCGGACCCGTAGAGCCACCACTGGAAATCATCGAGCCAGGCCTGGTTCATGCCGGCACCGCGCAGCAGCACCTGGGCGCAGATGGCGAGCATCAGGAACGGGAAAAGCCAGGCAAAGATATTGGAAATGAAAACGACGAACCGGTCGCCGCGATTTTGTTCCTCGGCGCCGACAGCGCCCGGGTCCGTGATCGCGACGCTGCCATCGGCTGAAATGACTTCTTCAGGCTTGTCCATATGCTCCCCGCCTTGCCTGCGATGTGCCGGACGCCTCCACATCCAGCAGAATACCGGGGCGATGACGCCCCGGTATGCATTGTGCCGTCCGGTATGCCGGACGGATCAGCAGAGCCCGCTTAGTTGCGCGGACGCGGCAGGTAGATGTTGTCGTTCCAGACCTTGTAGCCGGCACGGAACTCCTGGAGATTGTCCCAGACTTCCTTGAAGAACGCATCTTCAGCAGCCAGTTCAGCCGCAACTTCGACCCACGCTGCCTCGAAAGCGTCAAGCATTTCCGGGGACCATTGCTTGATGGTCACGCCGTTCTTTTCGACGTTTTCCTGCATCGCATCAAAGTTGGTGGCTTCACCTTCCGCGAAGTTGTCGGTGATGTTCGCCATGCAGGCGATTTCGATCTGGTTCTGGGCGACTTCGTCGAGATCGTCCCAGCGGTCCTTGTTGATCAGGAGTTCGAACATCGTTGCCGGCTGGTGCCAGCCCGGGAAGTAGTTGTACTTCGCGATATTGTGGAACCCGAGACGCGCATCGATCCGCGGCATGGAGAATTCGGTCGCGTCGATCGCACCGCGCTCCAAGGCCGGGAAGATATCGCCACCAGCGAGCAGCGACGTGGACACGCCGAGTTTCTGCATCACTTCAGCACCGAGGCCGAAGAAACGCATGTTCAGGCCTTCCAGGTCCTCAAGGCCGTTGATCTCGTTCTTGAACCAGCCGGAGGTTTCCGGAGCGATGATGCCGCAAGGGATGACGTGAACATTGTAGCCGTTCTCATCATACATGCGCTGGAACAGCTCCGCGCCGTCGCCATAAAGCATCCATGCGAGGAATTCCCCGGCTTCCGGACCGAACGGCACGGCAGCAAACAGGGAAGCAGCCGGGATCTTGCCCTGCCAGTACCCGGATGTGGTGTAGGCGGCGTCAACCGAACCGCTGGAAACAGCATCAAGCGCCTCGAGAGCGGGAACCAGCTCGCCCGGATCGAAGTGCTCGAATTCAACGTCATTCGAGATGGAATTGATCTTTTCGGTAAAGCCCACGGCGGCGGTGCCGAGGATCGGCAGGTTCTTGCCGAAGGCCGAGGTCATTTCAAAGGCTTCCTGAGCGGCAGCCGGTGCCGTCAATGCAAGGCTAGTCGCCGCCGCAATGGCGAAAGTACGGATCGTCATATGTTTCCCCCTGGGTTTTTTTGTGGACCTTGACCGGTCCTTTGGAAAAAGAAACGTACGCAACTTACTTAGCGCAGTCAGCCAAAAGTGTTAATCCCCGGCTTTCGTCTAAAGCGGGACTCCGCTGGCCTAAGTCTTTTTCCAGGTCGTTAAAACAGATTTTCAGCGACATTTTTCCGCACGGAACGGAAAACGGATTTATTGTTCAGACTAAACCGGTCTTCCCCAGTTCCGACGGTGTGACCAGATCGAGCCATGAGCAATGATGTGACGATATCGAGTGAAACGATCATCCGATGGCTGATGATCGAGGGCCCGCGTCTGGAAGCGCCATCGGCGCTCCTGAACGGCTACAGCCTGAAATTGCGCGAGGCCGGCATCCAGGTCGACCGGTCGACACTCGGTGCACCGATCCTGCACCCGATCGCGAAATCATCCTATGTTTTCTGGGACAATAAGACCGGCCCGGAACAACGTTGGTTCGTCTATACGCCGGACCAGATGGAAATGCTCAAGGCAAGCCCGATCCAAAAGATCTACACGCATGGAGAACCCACGTCTCTCCGGCTTGATCTGCCCGGCGACAGGAGCCGTTACCCGATCGGTGAGGATCTCTGGACGGAGGGCTACTACCAATACAAAGCGCTGCCCCTGCAATTCGCCGACGGCACTTTCAAGGTTCTGACGCTGGCAACCCGGTCACCGGACGGCTTTAGCGCGACCGACAGGGCGATGATCGATGCGACGCTGCCTGCACTGACGCTCGTCTTCGAAGGCTTCATTGCGCGCAACACGGCAAAAACGCTCATGGAAACCTATGTCGGAACGCGGGCAGGGCTCCGCGTTCTTGATGGAGAAATTGCCCGTGGCGACGGCAGCACCATTGACGCGGTGATCTGGTTCTCCGATCTGCGCGGCTTTACCTCCCTTGCGCAATGGCGCAGCGAGGACGATCTGCTGAAGCTTCTGAACGACTATTTCGGAACGTTGACAGACGCAATCGAGGCCCATTCCGGCGAAGTTCTCAAGTTCATCGGAGACGCCCTGCTGGCGGTTTTTCCGCATCAGGATGACGTCGACGCAGCTGTCGAAAGAGCCGAAGCGGCAGCACGGAGCGTGACTGGAAATGGACAATCCGGAAAGGACTACACGTTCGGCGTCGGCCTGCATCCCGGATCCGTGTTTTACGGCAACATCGGCGGCGGAACACGGCTCGACTTCACGGTCATCGGATCGTCGGTGAACATTGCCAGCCGCATCGAAGGCCTGTGTGGCGCGCTTGGGGAAACCATGCTGGCATCATCGGACTTTGTCGCAAGATCGAAAAGCCAATGGCGCTCGATGGGACAGCACACGCTCAAGGGCGTCACGGACGCAGTGGAGATATTCGCGCCTCGCCCAGGCTGAGCTGAAATCAGGTCAATCGATCCTTTCCGGCAAGCCGCGTCCGTTGTTCCACCACCGGTTCGGGTTGTCGCTTTCCGGATCGTAGGCAGCTCTGCTGGCCCAGTCCTCGCGTAAGAAGATCACCGGTTCTTCGTAGTGATGGACATGAAGGATCGCGTCCATCACCTTTTCAAGAATGCCCGGGTCCCGTTCAATGGAAATCTTCAGTTCAACCATCGGATAGGTTTCCGTTGTTCCAGCCTTGAACCCGTCCACGTGCGTTGTTGTCGTGGAGCCCGGTTCCGGTTGCGCGGTTTCCTTTCCGACGGCGGATATGCTCGCGTTGCGCTGATAGCGCCCGAAGCTCAGGGGATGAACTTTCAGCACTTCATCGAGAATGCGGTCGGTATCCTGCGGCAAGGTCTGTATCTCAAGGGTCCAGACCGGCACGAAAGTGCCCGATTTCGCCGTGTAGCCATCCAGATGCATATGAAAACTCCGCTTTGGAGATATCTGAAGTTCTTACTTTGTTCCGTTACTACTACAAGGTCTATAAACCGAAGGCAAACCACCCGGAACCTTTCCACACACGCCAGACGGAAATACGCAGGTAGTGCCCCTTGACTCTTGCTCACTTTTAACAGATATTTCTGTTATGACAGAAATTACCGACAAAGATAAAACTTCCTCGAAATCACAGTTCATCCTCTATTGGGGGGACATGGGAGGCCAGTGGGGCGTCAACAGATCCGTGGCCCAGATCCACGCCCTCTTGTATCTCAGCACAAGCCCACTGAATGCGGAGCAGATCTCCGAGGAACTTGGAATCGCGCGCTCGAACGTTTCCAATTCCCTGAAGGAGCTTGTTGGATGGAAACTCATCCAGCGCGTGCCTGTTGCAGGTGACCGGCGCGAGCATTTCGTCGCCGAGACCGATGTCTGGGAGATGGCATTGCTTATCGCCAGGGGTCGCAAGGAACGGGAAATCGATCCGGCAATCCGTGCGATCGACATGTGCGTGACGCAGGCGCAAACAGAACCGGGTCTCGACCCCGAAGTGCTCACACGCATGCATGCCATGCAGGACTTTCTTGCCACGGCCGACAGATGGTCGGGTCAGATGCTCAGCGTTCCAAAATCCAATCTCGCCGCCCTGATGAAGATGGGCAACAAGGTGCTCACCCTCCTGAAGATCG
>Ga0207422_1003233_pt1 | contig 17064 bp, 14 predicted proteins | sample MarCyaLeptolynsp_FD_187757 | JGI IMG/M metagenome (GOLD analysis project Ga0207422, IMG submission 187757) | Marine cyanobacterial communities from Panama - species 1 Leptolyngbya sp. (SPAdes) | ecosystem: Environmental > Aquatic > Marine > Unclassified | place: Panama: Panama City | collected...
GCCGCCGAACGCGGCCTCCCAGGCAACCACCACTTCTACATCACCTTCAAGACGCGGGCGCCGGGTGTTCATATCCCGGACTATCTGGTCGAGCGCTATCCCGACGAGATGACGATCGTGCTGCAGTTCCAGTTCTGGGATCTGGAGATCGACGAGGAGAAGTTCTCCGTCACGCTCAGCTTCAACGACGTGCGGGAACCGCTGACCATCCCGTTCGAGGCGCTGACCGGCTTCGCCGACCCGTCGGTGCAGTTCGGCCTGCAGTTCCAGCAGACCGCCGAGGATGACGCGCCGAAGGACGATGACGATCCCGATGGCGGTGACGAGCCGGAGGACGGCGAGGAGGACTCCGAGGAGTCCGCGGCCACCGGCGAGGTCGTTTCCCTCGATCAGTTCCGCAAGAAGAAATAAGATACACCCCTGCCGGTGCCGACCGGTTCGGCACCTTTTCGATCCCGCAGACCGGAGAGGATGCCCCTATGGCGGAGTTCGCCTTCACCGAGATGTTCCCGCTCGGCCCGGACACGACCGAGTACCGCAAGCTGACCGGCGATTTCGTCTCGGTCGATACCCTCGGCGGCCGCGAGGTCGTGAGCGTTCAGCCGGAAGCGCTGACGATGCTCGCCGAGCAGGCGTTCATGGACATCTCCCACCTGCTGCGCCCGGCCCACCTGCAGCAGCTGGCCAACATCCTCGACGACCCCGAGGCCTCCGAGAACGACCGCTTCGTCGCCTACGACCTGCTGAAGAACGCGTCAATCTCGGCCGGCGGCGTGCTGCCGATGTGCCAGGACACCGGCACCGCCATCGTCATGGGCAAGAAGGGCCAGAGCATCTTCACCGGCTTCGATGACGAGAGGGAGCTCGCGCGCGGCATCCAGAACACCTACGTCAACCACAACCTGCGCTACAGCCAGCTGGCGCCGCTGACGATGTTCGAGGAGAAGAACACCGGCACCAACCTGCCGGCGCAGATCGAGCTCTACGCGGACAAGGGTGACACCTACAAGTTCATGTTCGTGCAGAAAGGCGGCGGCTCGGCCAACAAGTCCTTCCTGTTCCAGCAGACCAAGGCGGTGCTGAACCCGGCGGGCCTGGAGAAATTCCTGGACGAAAAGATCCGCACGCTGGGCACTGCCGCCTGCCCGCCCTACCACCTGGCGGTGGTGATCGGCGGCACCTCGGCCGAGTTCGCGATGAAGACGGTCAAGCTCGCCTCCTGCAAGTATCTCGACAACCTGCCGACCCAGGGCTCGGACACCGGCCACGCCTTCCGCGACCTGGAATGGGAGGCGAAGATCCTGGAGATGACCCGCAACATGGGCATCGGCGCCCAGTTCGGCGGCAAGTATTACTGCCACGACGTCCGCGTCATCCGCCTGCCGCGCCACGGCGCCAGCGTGCCGATCGGGATCGGCGTGTCCTGCTCGGCCGATCGCCAGGCCTTCGCCAAGATCACCCGCGACGGCGTGTTCCTGGAGAAGCTGGAGACCGATCCGGCGAAGTACCTCCCGGAGATCGACGAGGCGGCGCTGACGGCGGACGCGGTCGAGATCGACCTGACCCGGCCGATGAGCGAGATCCGCGAGACCCTGTCGCAGTATCCGATCAAGACCCGGGTGTCGCTGACCGGCCCGATGATCGTGGCGCGCGACATCGCGCATGCGAAGCTGAAGGAGATGATCGACGCCGGCAAGCCGCTGCCGGACTACGTCAAGAACCATCCGATCTACTACGCCGGCCCGGCCAAGACGCCGGAGGGCTACGCTTCGGGCTCGTTCGGACCGACCACGGCCGGCCGCATGGACAGCTATGTTGAGCCGTTCATGGCCAATGGCGGCAGCTTCGTCACGCTGGCCAAGGGCAACCGCTCGCCGGTGGTCCGCGAGGCCTGCCACAAGCATGGTGGCTTCTATCTCGGCTCGGTCGGCGGCGCCGCCGCCAAGCTGGCGCTGAACTCGATCAAGAAGGTCGAGGTGCAGGAGTTCCCCGAACTCGGCATGGAGGCGATCTGGCGGATCGAGGTGGAGAAGTTCCCGGCCTTCATCGTCGTCGACGACAAGGGCAACGACTTCTTCAAGAACATCTGAGCCACGCGTGAGCCTGGACTTCCTGTTCGACGGGCCCGACGGCGCCGCGGTAACGCTGGCGCTCGCCCATGGTGCCGGCGCGCCGATGGACAGCCCGTTCATGACGGCGATCGCCCAGCGCATCGCCGCCAGGGGCCACCGGGTCGCGCGCTTCGAGTTCGACTACATGGCGGAGCGGCGCACCACCGGGCGCATGCGGCCGCCGGAGCGGCAGCCCGCCCTGCTGGAGCAATGGCGCCGGGCGATCGAGGCGTTGGGCGGGCCCGGCGCCGTGGTGGTCGGCGGCAAGTCCATGGGCGGACGGATGGCCTCGCTGATCGCCGCCGAGAGCGCCGTGCGCGGCTGCCTCTGCCTCGGCTACCCGTTCCATCCCCCGGGCAAGCCGGACCGCCTGCGTACCGAGCACTTCGCCGAGCTGCGGTGCCCGACCCTGATCGTGCAGGGCACCCGCGACCCGTTCGGCACCCGCGACGAGGTCGCGGCGATGGGACTGCCGCCGACACTGACCGTCAACTGGATCGAGGATGGGAACCACGACCTCGCGCCGCGCAAGGCGAGCGGCATGACGGTCGACACGGCGTGGGACCGGGCGGCCGACCTGGCGAGCGGGTTCCTGCGCGCCATGGGTTGAATGTTTGGCCGGTGAAAGGGCGACGACGGCCCGGGGGGTCTTGCTGACCCTCAGTCCCTGAGGATCGCGTCCACCGCTCGCGGATCGACGCCGACGGCCTCCACCTCCTCGCGCGTCACCAGCGGCGGCGGGAGGGCGGCGGGCGCGTTGCCGAGCAGGAAACTGACCGGGCCGCGCGGCGCATCCTCGCGCGTCACCACCCAGCCGAGCACGCCGCCGATGATCGGCGGCCCCGCGACCAGCGCCATCCAGAACAATGCGATGAACACGGACCGCGCGACACCCGCCGCGCGCTCCGCCACCGAATCCTGATGACCGTGCCAGATATCGACCGTCATTGGCTCGTTCCCCACGATAGAGCCGGACGTTTCAACTGGAACGAAAGGATACCGATCCCTTCAAAAAATTCAATTCATCAGAAGACCAACAACTTTCATCTAATGACGCGGTCAACTCACTAAAATTTATGGGGAAGATACAAGCGGGTTTTCGCGATGTTTCTCAGTGTATTTGGAGAGTTTTTTGATCAAATATTCTGCGTCCTCTTCGGAGAACCCTTCGTCCTCGGCGTCGAAGGTCGTGAGCACGCGCTCGAGGACGGTTTCGGCGAATCGGTCACGGGCGTCGGGCGCGTCGACCATCTCGGTACTGCGGGCAACATCGACCGCGGCGCGCAGGATGACCCGGTCGTGCTCGCTCATCCCGGCCTTTGTCGCCAGCGACCGTAGGCCCTTGCCGCCGTCGTCATGGACCAGCAGGTCGGCGTTCTGGAACGGGATCTTGGCCCGGACCGCCAGCCCGGCGGCGACGAAGGCGAGATCGCCGGTGCAGGCGGCGCGCAGCAGGATCGAATCCGTCAGCCGGCCGTTGCGCGCCATCTCACGCACCAGGTCCTCGACCCGTTGCGGCGGCGCGTCGTCGGACACCAGGCCCAGGGTCGCCCGCTCGCGCCCTTCCAGAACCAAGTCGGCGGCCATGTCCGGCGAGATCTCGTGGCGGCGCACCAGCTCGTCCCGCAGCTTCTCGGAAACCATCGAGACCAGCCGCTCGGCGACCCCGATCGGCAGGCTGTTGCGCGCCACCATGGGCTCCTGCAGGCGCGGGTTATCGCCGAAGCGGTCCAGCGCCTTGCCGAGCGACGGTTCATCCAGCGTCGCCCCGGGGTTGGCGACCACCGCGACCACCACGTCCTCGTTGCCGCGTTCGACCAGCGCGCCGGCGACCACCTCGGACACCTCGTCCCGGTTGGCGATGGCGAGTTGCTTGGCGGTGTCGCCCTCCTCGACGATCGACACCAGGTCGCCGTCGGTGAGAACCACGCTCTCGCTGATGATCGGCAGCGACACGTCGGCGACGTCGCGGGCGAGCTTGAGGGCGACGTCGTGGGGCAGGCCGACCGACTGCCGCACCGCGTCCGCTAGGTTCTTGCGCACCTGCTGCTCAATATCGCCGGCGAGCTTGCGCACGATGTCGAGGGCGATGTCCCGCTCGTTCTCGCCCATCGCCGGGCTGTCGATGCTGCGGCCGATGGCGTCGGCCACCTCGGCGCGCGCGTCCGGCGTGGCCGAGCGCGACAGCTTCGCCATGAGTTGAGCCAGGGTCGGTGCGGCGTCGTCACCGGTCATCGGACGACCCTCCTGCAAGATGCCAATCCGCGCCGATCATAGCAGCGTTTTAGATAAGTTGCTGTGATTCTGCGCGCACCCCGGACAACCGGCGGCCCCCTAATCCCGTACGACCATCACCGAGCAGCGCGCGTGGCGCACCACCCGGTCGGCGTTGGGGCCGAGCAGGAAGTCGGCGAATTCCGGGCGGTGCGAGGCCATGATGATCAGCTGGCACTTCGCCGCCGCCGCCGCCTCGACGATCTCGTGGTAGATCGTGCCATGGGCGACGATGTGCTGGACCTCGATCCCCGACGGGATCTTCTCGGCGCAATAGGCGTGCAGCCGCTCGCGCGCCGCCTCCAGCGCCTGGGTCTCGAAGTTCTCCGGAAAGAAGCCGGCGACGATGCTCGAGTTGAAGGCCGGCACCACGGTCAGCACGTGCAGCCGGCAGCCGAAGGCCTTGGCCTGCTCGATGGCGATGGTGACGGCCTTTTCCTGGGTCTCGGGCGCGCCGAGATCGACGGCGAGAAGGATATCCGAATACATCGCGCTCTCCCTCAGAAGGCCGGAACGTCGGTGCGGCGGCGCTGCATGACGATCACCAGGCCGAGCAGCAACAGGGCCGGCAGATAGAACACCTCCTTGGGCATCCGCTCGGCCTCCACGCGGATCTCGGCGATGTACACCGCCTCGTCCCCGTAAAAGTCAAAGCCGCTGAGCTTCTGACCCGGCACGCTGCCCGACGGGCCCGGCCGGAACGGTTCTTCAAGCTTGGCCTGGCCGTCCTCGACGAGAACCAGCAGATCGGCGTCCTGCAGGCGCTGCGCACCGTCTCCGGCGGGGCCGAGCGGCAGGATCAGCGTGGTCTCGGCCGTGGCGTCGGGGTCGTTGAAGTCGGGCCCGCGGATCACCAACCTGAGTTCGCTGTCATCCGGCGCCTCGCCGGCGAGTTCGGTGATGCTCAACGGATCGACCGACCGGTAAGGTTCCTGGACGAAGTCGAGCCAGAACCCCGGCCTGAACAGGGTGAAGGCGATCAGCAGCAGGGCCACCGCCTCCCAGATCTTGTTCTTGGCGAAAAAATAGCCCTGGGTTCCGGCGGCGAACAGCAGCATTGCTACGGTCGCCACGAGGAACACGAACACCGCCTCCAGCGGGGTCACGTCGATCAGCAGCAGATCGGTGTTGAAGATGAACAGGAACGGCAGCGCCACCGTGCGCAGCGAGTAGTAGAACGCGGTGAAGCCGGTCTTGATCGGATCGGAACCGGAGATCGCCGCCGCCGCGAAGGAAGCGAGCCCCACCGGTGGCGTCACGTCGGCCATGATGCCGAAGTAGAACACGAACAGGTGGACCGCGATCAGCGGCACGATCAGGCCGTTCTGCGCCCCGACCTCGACGACGACGGCGGCCATCAGCGACGAGACGACGATGTAATTCGCCGTGGTCGGCAGGCCCATGCCGAGGATCAGCGAGAAGATCGCCACCAGCACCAGCATCGCCATCAGGTTGCCACCGGACAGGAACTCGATGAACGAGCCCACCACCTGGTGGGCGCCGGTCAGCGAGATCGTGCCGACGATGATGCCGGCCGCACCTGTCGCGACCGCGATGCCGATCATGTTGCGGGCACCGGCGATCAGGCCCTCCAGAATGTCGTGGAAGCCGTGAGCGAACTCGCTGGCGAAGCCGCTGCCGCCGCGGAACAGCGCCTTCAGCGGACGCTGGGTGAACACGATGAACAGCATCGCCACCGTCGCCCAATAGGCCGACAGCCCCGGCGACAGCCGCTCGATCATCAGGCACCACACCAGCACCACGATCGGCAGCAGGTAGTACAGCCCCGTCATCACCGTCGGCTTGACCTCCGGCAGGGTGCTCACAGGCGCATTCGGGTCGTCCAACTCCAGGTCGGGATACCGGGACGCCGCGAACACCAGCAACACGTAGACCGCGGCGAAGCCGATGCAGACCGCGTAGAACGTGGCGTCGCCGAACACGTCCTTGGTCCAGCCGAGGCCGTAGTAGACGATCATCGCCGGGACCGCGATGGCGAGGAAGCCGGTGAGGAAGCCGAGCAGGCTCTGCACCATGGTCTTCGGCCCGCCCGGCTTGGGCAGGCCCTGCATCTCGGCCTTCAGCGCCTCCAGATGCACGATGTACAGCAGCGCGATGTAGGAGATCGCGGCTGGCAGGATGGCGTGCTTGACCACCTCGAGATAGCTGATGCCGACATACTCGACCATCAGGAAGGCGGCGGCGCCCATCACCGGCGGCATGATCTGGCCGTTGACCGAGGACGCCACCTCGACCGCGCCGGCCTTGTCGCCGGAGAAACCAACCCGCTTCATCAGCGGGATCGTGAAGGTGCCGGTGGTCACCGTGTTGGCGATCGAGGAGCCGGAGATCAGACCGGTCATCGCCGAGGAGACGACGGCGGCCTTGGCGGGACCACCGCGCAGGTGGCCGAGCAGGGCGAAGGCGACCTTGATGAAGTAGTTGCCGGCCCCGGCCTTATCGAGCAGCGAGCCGAACAGCACGAACAGGAACACCATCGACGCGGACACGCCGAGCGCGATGCCGAACACGCCCTCGGTCTGCATCCAGAAGTGCCACATGGCCTTGCCGTAGGAGGCGCCCTTCCACTGGATGACCTCGGGGATGAACGGCTGGTCGCCGAAGAAGACGTAGATGAGGAACACCGAGGCGACGATCACCAAAGGCAGGCCCAGCGCCCGATAGGTGCAGATCAGCACCATGGCGATACCGATCGTCGAGACCACCAGGTCGCCGGTGGTCGGCAGGCCTGCGCGCAGCGCGATGTCGTCCTTGAACACGATCAGGTAGAGACAGGACATCACGCCGAGCAGCGCCAGCACCCAGTCGTACCAGGGGATTCGGTCGCGCGGCGAATTCTTGAAGAGCGGATAGGACATGCAGGCCAGCACGAAGGCGAAGGCCAGGTGAATGGCGCGGGCCTCGTCGGAGTTGAACACGACGTTCAGCCCGGTGAGGTCCTGCAGCATGAACGGCAGGTTCGAGGCGTAGTAGATCTGGAACAGCGACCAGGCGAGGGCGAGACCCACGAGCAGCTTGCCGACGAAGCCCGTCGGATTGCGGTTGCCGGTGTCGGCCGAGGCGACGAGATCGTCGAGATCAACCGCTTTGGCACTGTTGGACTGGTCGCTCATGTTCCCCCCGAACTGGCAGAGCGGACCCTGGATCGGGTCGAGGCGCCGAGTTTTCTAACGGATCGTGCGAAAACCGATCGGGAGGGAGCGCGAGACTCCCTCCCGACCCGTGGATCACATCAGGCCCAATTCCTTATAGGCCTTCTCCGCGCCCGGATGCAGCGGGGCAGACAGGGAGTCCCTGACCATCTCTTCGGCCTTCAGGTTGGAAAAGGCCGGGTGCAGCTTGCGGAAGTCGTCCAGGTTGGAGAGGACCGCCTTGGCGACCACGTAGGCGACGTCGTCCGCGACCTGCGCCGAGGAGACGAAGGTGGCGCCGACGCCGAAGGTGACGGTGTCGTTCGGGTTGTTCGGATACATGCCGCCCGGGATCACCGCCTTGCGGTAGTAGGAGTTATCGGCGACCAGCTTGTCGATCGCGGCGTTGTTGGCGTTGACCAGCACCGCGTCGCAGGTGGACACGGTCTCGGAGGTCAGGGCCGACGGGTGGCCGACCAGCCAGAAGTAGCTGTCGATCTTGTTGTCGCAGAGCGCCTGACCGGTCTCGGCCGACTTCAGCTCGGAGGCCAGCTTCAGATCCGACCGCTGCCAGCCGAGGGCCGCTTCCATCACGTCCCAGGTGCCGCGGGTGCCCGAACCGGCGTTACCGATGTTCACGCGCTTGCCCTTGAGGTCGTCGATGTTGGTGATGCCCGCGTCGCGGCGCGCCAGGATGGTGACCGGCTCGGCGTGCACCGAGAACATGGCCCGCAGGTCCTGGAACGCCCCGGCGTCCTCGAACTTCGAGGTGCCGTTATAGGCATGGTACTGCCAGTCGGACTGGGCGACGCCGAACTCCAGCTCGCCGGCGCGGATGGTGTTGATGTTGTAGATCGAGCCGCCGGTGGACTCGACGGAGCAGCGAATGCCGTGCTCCTTGCGGTTGCGGTTCACGAGCCGGCAGATCGCGCCGCCGGTCGGGTAGTACACGCCGGTCACGCCGCCGGTGCCGATCGAGATGAACTGCTGGTTCTGGGCCGAGGCCGGGGCGGTGTCCGCGGCGACGAAGGCGCCGGCACCGAGAGCCACAGCAAATGTCGTGGCGAGAAGCCGCTTCATGTGAAGTCCTCCTAAGACTCTCCCGTTGATATTTTTCCGACCCGGCGATCTCCGCTGGGGCCTCCGTTCGGGGCCCCGCCGGTTCGCGGTTCCCGCTCCCCACAGGATATCGCCGCAGTCTAAGGGTCATGACCCTTACCCGTACTATGGCGGGGTCTTTCACGGGGCGTCAACAAAGCCGTGCCCGCGCGGCACGAACGGATCGCGGCCAGTATCAAGGGGATGAATGGTTAGCCGCGGTCGAGTCGGGCCGCCGCCGCGCGCGTCAGCCTGCCGCATGGCCATCACGGCGGCAGGCGCTACTTCAAATCCCATGGAAAGCCCGACCGAAACCGTCCGCGTCTTCTTCAACGGCGCCTGCCCGATCTGCCGGACCGAGATCCGCCACTACCGCGACATCGCCGACCGCCATGGCGTGACCACCCTGGCCTGGACCGATGTGACCGAGCGCGCCGGCGCCCTCGAAGCCTGGGGTGTCGATGACGACGCCGTCATCCGCCGCCTCCACGTGGTGGGTGGCGACAACCGGCTACTGGCTGGGGTCGACGCCTTCATCGAGATCTGGCGTCGCCTGCCACGTTACGGCTGGCTGGCCCGCATCGCGGCGGTCGGCTGGGTGAAACCGCTGGCGGAGACGGTCTACGACCGGCTGCTGGCGCCGGCCCTGTACCGCTGGAACAAGGCGAAAGGCCGAGTCCCGCCGGTCGCCGCATCGAGTTGATCCGACCGGGGGCTTGCCCCGGACGTCAAATGCCGACCTGATGTCGCCGATCGACACCGGCGAGCGGCGGAGCCAATGACCCCCCTGTCACAACACACGGCGCTGATCACCGGCGCATCGGCTCCGCGCGGCATCGGGCGCGCCATCGCCATACGGCTCGCGGCCGAAGGCGCGGCAGTTGTCGTCTCCGATATCGCGGGACCGGTTCCCGTCGACGGCGCGCCGCGAGAGCGGTCCGGGCTTCTCCAAGACCTCGTCCTCGACATCGAAGCGGCTGGTGGTCGCGCCCTCGCGCTGACCCTCGACGTCACCTGCGCCGAGGATATCCGGCGGGGCGTCGCCGCCGCCGAGGATCGGTTCGGACCGGTCGACATCCTGGTGAACAATGCCGGATCGCTGGCCGGGGCCGCCAATTTCATGGAGACCACGCCGACGCAGTGGGAGACCAGCTTCCGGGTCAACCTGCTCGGCGCGGTATTGCTCTGCCAGGCGGTGATCCCGGGCATGCGGGCCGCCAGCGGCGGGCGGATCATCAATATCGGCTCGACCGGCAGCCTCGGGGCTGAACCCGGTTTTGGCGCCTACACCGCGATGAAACACGCCCTCGCCGCCCTGTCGAAGACCATCGCCAGCGAAGAGGGTCAGCACGGCATCCTCTGCAACACGGTCTGTCCCGGCTTCATCAGAACCGATATGCACCTGGCGGCGAACGAGAGGCTCGCCGGCGAGGCTGGCCTGTCGGTCGAAGAGATCCGGCGCCGGCGCTACGCGACCGTGGCGGTGCGCGACGCCGGCGATCCCGAGGATGTGGCGGCGGCCGTCGCCTATCTCGCGGGGCCCGGGGGTCGCTACGTGACCGGCGTGAACCTGCCGGTCAGCGGCGGCGTCCCGTTCGGGATCTGAGGCGCCACCGGGAAAACCGGACGGTCCGCTCGCCCCTCCCCGATCGCGCGCCGGGGTAGTCCGCTGCAGCTCGAATCACGCCGCCAGCGCCGCGTCCACCGCGTCGCCAAGCTTCTCCACTAGTTCCGTGATGTGGCTCTGGTCGATGATGAAGGGTGGGGCAATCAGCACGTGGTCGCCGCGCCGGCCGTCGATGGTGCCGCCCATCGGATAGCACATCAGTCCGCGGGCCATCGCCTCCTTCTTGATGACGGCGTTCAGCCTTTTCGCCGGGTCGAACGGCTCCTTGGTCGAACGGTCGGCCACCAGCTCGATGCCGATGAACAGGCCGCGCCCGCGGATGTCGCCGACATTGGCGTTGTTGCCGAACCGCGCCTCCAGTGCCTGGCGCAGGGCCGCGCCCTGGGTCTTCACATTGGCCAGCAGGTTGTCGTCGCGGATCGTCTCCTGCACCGCCAGGCCGGCGGCGCAGGCCGCCGGATGGCCCATGTAGGTGTGGCCATGCTGGAAGAAGCCGCTGCCGTCGCGGATCGCCTCGAAGATCTTCTTGTGCACCAGCGTCGCGCCGATCGGCTGATAGCCGGCGCCGAGGCCCTTGGCGATCGTCAGCAGGTCCGGCGCGACCCCATCCTCGGCGCAGGCGAACAGGTGGCCGGTGCGCCCCATGCCGCACATCACCTCGTCGAAGATCAGCAGCACGCCGTGGCGGTCGCAGATCTCGCGGACCCGCTTCAGATACCCCGGCACCGCCGGCACCGCGCCGGCCGTCGCCCCGACCACCGGCTCGCAGATGAAGGCGGCGACGGTCTCGGGGCCGGCCGTCTCGATCGCCGCCTCCAGCTCGTCGGCGACCCGCCGGCCGTACTCCTCCAGGCTCTCGTCGTCGCGCTTGTCGCGGTAGCTGTAGCAGGGGGCGACGTGCTCGGCGTCGATCAGCATCGGGCGGAACTGCTCGCGCCGCCACTCATTGCCGCCGACCGCCAGCGCGCCCAGCGTGTTGCCGTGGTAGCTCTGGCGCCGGGCGATGATCTTGTGGCGCGCCGGCTGGCCGATCTCGAGGTAGTACTGGCGGGCCATCTTCATCGCCGTCTCGACCGCCTCCGAGCCGCCGGAGACGAAGTAGACCATGTCGAGATCGCCCGGCGCGTTCTCGGCCAGATAGGCGGCGAGCTTTTCCATCGGTTCGTTGGTGAAGAAGCCGGTATGGCCGTAGGGGATGGCGTCGAGCTGCCGCTTGATCGCCTCGATCACCCGCGGATGGGAGTGGCCGAGGCAGGACACCGCCGCGCCGCCCGACCCGTCGAGATACCGCTTGCCGTCGGCGTCGATGATGTACGGCCCGTCGCCCTTCACGGCGATCGGCGGAACGACACGGGCGTTGCGGTGAAAGACATGGGTCTTGCGCTCGGACATGACGGGTCTCCTCGGGGGACGTTTCCCCTATCGAACGCCCGCCGGCGGGGAGCGTCAAGCCGGGCGGAGGTAGGACATCCCGTCGCCGTCCCGATGCGCGGTGCCACCGACGGGTCCCCGCACGCACGCCGTCCTTGGCGCCACCCCGGCGCTCGTGGATACTTCCGCGATGATTCTGTTCTCGCAGAGGCATTCGCCGTTCGCCCGCAAGGCCGAGGTCGCTCTCCTGGAGGCCAGCATCTTCGCCGTCCAGGTGCGCCACCTCTCGCCGAACCCGCCGACCTCCGGTGAGCCGGAGTACGAGCAGAACCCGCTGAACGTCGCGCCGCTGCTGATCCTGGACGACGGCCGGCCGGTCTATGACAGCGAGGAGATCTGCTTCTTCATCGACGAGTTCTCCGGCGGCCGCCTGCTGCCGAAGCAGAAGGAGCCGCGCGAGGACGCGCTCACCCGTCAGACCATGGCCACCGCCCTGTGCGAGACCGGCAAGGAATTGCTCTGGGAGATCGAGCAGAACGAGATGGGGATCAGCGTGCCCGGCCTGCGCGAGGACCTGACCGCCCAGCTCGCCGCCGCCTACGACATCCTGGAGACGGCGCCGACGCCGGACGAGGTCAGCCTCGACGAGGTCGCCGATATCGGGATCATCGCGCTGGCGACGGCCCTCGACTGGCTGACCTTCCGCGGCCTCGACACCACGGTGCCACCGCACCCGAACCTGCTGTGGTGGCTCGACTCCTTCCGCGAGCGGCCGTCGATGACGGCGACGGTGTACGAGGACCTGTCGATGTATTGAGGGTCGACCCGATCCCTTTCACCTATCGATGTCATGGACACGCGCAGCGTGATCCAGGATCCACAGCCGGGCGACCAATCTGGGTCCTGGACAGCCCTGCGGGCTTCCTGGAAATCGGTCGACCGAGCGAAACGCCCTACCCGTTCAGCGCCCGCCAGACCGCCTCCGGGGTCGCCGGCATGTCGATGTGCTTGCCGCCGAGGGCGTCGCTGACCGCGTTCATGACCGAGCCCAGCGCGCCGGCGCACCCGGCCTCGCCGCAGCCCTTGGCGCCGACCAGGTTGGTGGTGCACGGCACCGGGTGGCTCTCGTAGCGGAACATCGGCGCGTCGTCCGCGCGCGGCATGGCGTAGTCCATGAACGAGCCGGTGATCAGCTGGCCGCTCGCGTCATAGCGGACATGTTCCATCAGCGCCTGGCCGATGCCCTGGACGATGCCGCCATGGGCCTGACCCTCGACCAGCATCGGGTTCACCACCACGCCGAAATCGTTGACCATGGAGTAGCGCACCACCTGCACCACGCCGGTGTCCGGGTCGATCTCCACCTCGGCCACGTGGCAGCCGTTGGGGAAGGCCGACGGCCCGGTCTCGTGCGCCAGGCTGACGTCCAGACGCTGCGGCACGTCCTCCGGCAGCTCAAGGCCGGCGTTGATCCGCTCCGCCAGTTCCATGACGCCGATGGTCCGGTCGGTGCCGGCGACGGTGAACGCGCCGTCGGCGAAATCGATGTCGGCGACCGCCGTCTCCAGCACATGGGCGGCGATCTTCCGGCCGTTCTCGACCATGACATCGGCCGCCTCGAGGATCGCGCCACCGGACGACATCATCGACTTCGACCCGCCGGTGCCGCCGCCGACCAAGAGCTCATCGCTGTCCCCCTGCAGCAGGCGGATGCGCTCGAACGGGATGCCGGTGCGCTGGTGCAGCACCTGAGCGAACGGCGTCCAATGCCCCTGGCCGTAGTCCAGCGTACCGGTGATGATCGTGACCGTGCCGTCCTTCTCGAAGCGCAGACCGCCCATCTCCTTGCCCGGCGGGCCGGTGACCTCGAGATAGTCCGACATGCCGATGCCGCGCAGCTTGCCCCGCGCCTCGCTCTCGGCCTTGCGGGCGGGAAACCCGTCCCAGTCGGAGAACGCCACGGCCTTGTCGAACACGGCCGGGAAGTCACCGCTGTCATAGGTCATGCCGGACGGCGCGGCGTAGGGGATCTGATCCGCCTGGATCTGGTTGCGCCGGCGGATCTCCAGGCGGTCGATGCCCATCTCCCGCGCCGCCGTCTCCAGCAAGCGCTCCACGTAGTAGTTCGCCTCGGGCCGGCCGGCGCCGCGATACGGTCCGATCGGCGAGGTGTTGGTGAACACGCACTTGGTGTTGATGTCGACGACCGGCGTCTTGTAGACGCTGATCAGGTTCTTGACCGCGTTCAGCGTTCCCGGCTGCGGGCCGACCGGCGTCAGATAGGAGCCGACATCGGCATGGGCGTGGGTGCGCAGCGCCAGGATGTGGCCGTCCTTGTCGAACGCCATCTCGGCGGTGACCACATGGCCGCGGCCCTGATGGTCGGACATGAACGCGCCGGAGCGCTCGTCCAGCCATTTGACCGGCCGGCCAAGCTGCTTGGCGGCGTGCAGCAGCGGGAAGTACTCCGGATAGGGTCCGCCCTTCATGCCGAACGAGCCGCCGACGTTCTTGGTCACCACCCGGACCTTGTCGGTCGGCACCTTGAGGACCGCGTTGGCCAGCGCGTTGCGCAGGCCGAACGCGCCCTGGCTGCCGGCGGTGAAGGTGTACCTCTCCGTCGCCGGGTCGTATTCGGCGATGGCCGAGCGCGGCTCCATCGAGGCGACAACGACCCGGTTGTTGATCAGGGTCAGCCGGGTGGTGTGGGCGGCCTCGGCGAAGGCCTTGTCGGCGGCGTCCTTGTCGCCGAAATGGAAGTCGAGGCAGACGTTGTTCGGCACGCTGTCATAGAGCTGCAGCGCGCCGTCGCCGGCGGCCTCCACCGGGTCGGTCACGGCGGGCAGCTCGTCGATCTCCACCACCACCATCTCGGCGGCGTCACGGGCCTGGGCGAGCGTCTCGGCGACCACCATGGCGATCGGATCGCCGACGAAGCGGACGGTGTCCACCGCCAGTCCCGGACGCGGCGGCTTCAGCATGTCCGAGCCGTCGCGGTTCTTGAACGGCACGACGCAGGGGATCGCCCCGAAGCCGTCCAGGTCCTTGGCGGTGTAGATCGCCAACACGCCGGGCATGGCCAGCGCCTCGTCCAGGTCGATGGCGGTGATGCGGCCATGCGGCACCTGGCTGCGGACCACGACGCCATGGGCCTGGCCGTCGACGTTGACGTCGTCGGTGTACTCGCCCCGGCCGGTCAGCAGGGTCGGGTCCTCGCCGCGCGGCACCGGTTGGCCGACGCCAAACTTCATGGTCGCAAGATCGGTCTCGCTGTGCAGGACGTTCATGTCCGCTCACCTCTTGGGGAATGGATCGCTCGGGACTGAGCTGAAGCTTTGTATACAAGAAGATTAGCGCGCGCTGGCGCCGGGAAAAGCCCCGTTTTGGGACAAACTGCCCGGCGAACTCAGCCCTGGCGCAGGGTCCAAATCACGATCTCCCGCAAGACCGAGCCGAGCGCGCTGTCGAAGGTCTGGACGATGTCCGCCATCCGGTTGGAGGGCGCCGGGCGGGCGGCGCGAAAGTCCTGCGAGGCGATGATGATCCGCTGCGGCATCTGCACCAGCTTGACGTTGATCCGCACGTTGACGCTCGGCAGGTCGGCGCTCGCGAAGTACTCCGCCTGAAACTCCCGCAGCTCGACCTTGAGCGTATAGTCGGAGCGGAAGCTGACACCGTCGCGGCCGACGCCGACGATCTTTGCGGAGTTCTCGAACGACTCGATCAGCAGCCGCTGCACCATGTTCGGCGCGTCGTCCACCCAGGACGCGCCGGCGTAGTAGTCCAGTGTCAGCGGCTGGCGGGCGACGGCGATCCGCGGCGACGACAGGCCGGCCGGCGCCGTCGGCCGTTCGATCGCCAGCTGCCAGGCGGCGACCGGCAGGTCGTCGGGGTAGGTGCTCTTCGGGGTCAGGGTGTAGAGCTGTGGCGGCGGTTTGCCGATCGGCAGCTTGCCGCAGGCCGCCGTCAGGCCGGCGGCGCCGAGGACCAGCCCCCGGCCCAACAGGGCGCGACGCGTGATCTGGATCATCATTCCGCCTCCACCTGGCCATCGCGGTTGCCGAACAGGAACTGCGAGGGATCGCGGTCAATCTGGCGCATCACCCGGTCGACATTGGTGACCAGCACGCGGGCCTCGACCAGGAACTGGGTGAGCTCATACAGCCCCGAGTTCGAGAAGTCGCGCATGCCGGGCCGCGCCTCGGCCACCATTGCCTCGAGTTGGGCCGCGGTATTGGCGATCGTGTCGTTGGTCGCGGCGAGCGCGCGCGCCAGCGCCGTGACCTCGCTGTCGAGCCCCACCGCCGTACCCCGGACCGTCGCCAGGGTCGCCGCCGTCTCCTCGACCAGGACCGCCACCTCGCGCTCCAGGGACGTCACCAGCGGCCGCATGTCGGCCGCCACCTGGCGCAGGTCGTCCACGCCCTCGGCGGCACCGACGATGGCCGCGTCGATCTCGTCCGAGCGGTCGGCGATGGTGGTGCTGACCGCCGCCAGATTCGTGAGCAGGGTGCGTAGCGCCAGCTCGTTCTCCTCGCTGAGGAACGCCTGCATGCGCGCGATCAGCACCACAAGCTGGTCGGCGATCTCCGGCGCGGTCTCGAATACCTGACTGAGCGCCGACGAGCGGGCGGGAATCCGCGGCACCGGATCGTCAACGGTGGCGACGACGGGTTCCGCCGCGTCGCTGCCGCCCTCGATCTGGATGAAGCCGATGCCGGTCAGGCCCTGGGCCTCCAGCACGGCGTACATGTCCCGCTTGATCGGGACATCGGCGTCCACGTCGATGATCACCAGGATGTGCTCGACATTATCCGGGTCGATGGCGATGTCGGCGACGGTACCGACGGGGACGCCGCGATAGCGCACCGGGCTGCCGGTGCTCAGCCCGGTGACCGAGCCCTCGAACTCGATGCGAAACGGTCGGGTCTCCTGGTCGAGCTGCACCCCGCCGAACCAGATCGCCAGAAACATGCCGCCGGCGAACAGCGCGATCGCGAAGGCACCGACCGTGACGTATGCGGCCCGGGTCTCCACCTACGAGGCCCCCTGGCCGGCCCGCGCCGGCGTCTCGAAGGCCGCCCGCGCGCGCGGGCCGTGGAAATAGGTCTGGATCCAGGGATGCGGGTGGCGGGTCAGTTCCGCCATGGTGCCGATGACGATCTTCTTGTCGATCAGAACCGCGATGCGGTCGCAGATGCGGGCCAAGCTGTCGAGATCGTGAGTCACCATGACGACAGTGAGCCCGAGCGCGCGGCGCAGGTCCAGGATCAACTCGTCGAAATCCGACGCGCCGATCGGGTCGAGGCCGGCGGTCGGCTCGTCCAGGAACACCACCTCCGGATCGAGCGCCAGGGCGCGGGCGAGGCCGGCGCGCTTCTTCATGATCCCGGCCGCGCGCACCGCGTTGGACAAGCGCGACTGATTGATC
>Ga0207422_1003235_pt1 | contig 17058 bp, 13 predicted proteins | sample MarCyaLeptolynsp_FD_187757 | JGI IMG/M metagenome (GOLD analysis project Ga0207422, IMG submission 187757) | Marine cyanobacterial communities from Panama - species 1 Leptolyngbya sp. (SPAdes) | ecosystem: Environmental > Aquatic > Marine > Unclassified | place: Panama: Panama City | collected...
GAAGGCTACCTGTCGTTTAGCACTAGAGAGATTATTACCTTCTGTTCTCTGGCTTGAGCTACTTAGACATACTCGTAGCCGTACTGATATTGCTGCCCAATTTGGCTTTCAGATTGTTCTCAAACCTCTGCCCGACTTGGCTTATCGAGATTGCTGCAAGATCTAAGATACCCTAAATGATAGGTGTGAAGGGCGATCGCGTTAATAGTTCTTTACTGGGTAAAACCTATGAGTCAACGAGTTCAAGCCGATGCAATTATTCGCTCCCATGTATTATGGGCAGTAGGAGGTGGATTAATCCCTGTTCCTCTCGTTGATTTTGCCGCTGTTACGGCTATTCAACTAGAAATGTTACAGCAACTCGCTCATCTCTACGGTGTAGACTATTCTAGAAGTAATGGCAAAGCCTTTGTCTCTGCTCTAACAGGAACAACGATTGCCCGTATCGGTGCTAGTTTAATCAAAGCTATTCCTGGGGTAGGAACAGTAATTGGTGGCGCTTCAATGGCTGTCACATCTGGGGCTTCCACCTATGCAGTGGGACAGGTGGCCATCAATCATTTTTCTAGTTCTGGTACCCTCAACAACTTTGTGGACGAACAGGTTAAAACTGCCTACAACGAAGCATTTGAGTTTGGCAAAATCTTTGTTAACGATCTGCAAAACGAAAAAGGCGATGAAGCAGCTAATATCTATCAAGCCTTAGAGCAACTCGGCAAATTGAGAGACCAAGGCATTCTGACGGAAGAAGAGTTTCAAGCGAAGAAAGAACAATTGCTAACTCGGTTGTAGGGCAATGCCGACTCGACTTATACAAAGATTTTCAGTTGAAAGAAGGGTCTAAACTGAACTTTTTCCTGTGGGTTAAAGTTCAGTTTAACTGCTAACAGTCTAAGCTGTCACACCTTTAAATTGGGCCCGATCGCACCCCACACCCTTGACAAAAATTTGGATATCGCAGTTTAAATGTCGAACAGCTTAGCCTAGCTTGCGATCGCTTGCTTCCCCGCCATCTCAAAATCTGGAAATTCATAATCGTCAACTCTGTCCAGGGACTTTTGGCCAAGTCAAAAAGGAGAGGGGTTTTGGTCGCATGCGATCGCCACGTCCCGTGTCATTTGCCTGCATTACCCGCGTTTTAAGGTCTTTGCACTCACCAAACCCACAGCTAGCAACCCTAACACAGAAGCAGGTTCGGAAACAGGCTGAGGTGCTTCCTGTGCTTCGGAGAAACTGCTCGGATCGAACGCTAACCCATACGCACCTTTTGCAAGGAGAGGATCGATTGTGAGGAAAATATCAATGAAATGGCCGGTTGTGCCGTTGTAGCGATTAACGCGACCGCTGAGATAATCGAGTCCGTACAAGTTGCCATCGGGGCCAAACGCAATTGATGAGAATGCAGACCCATCATTCACAATAAAGGTTGCATCTTCGGTGTTACCACCTGCACCAAACGGTTTGCCATCTGGAGTATAGCGCGAGATAGTTCCCCAACTGTTCTCTTTTGCCGTATTACCATCGGTGCGATCGTATTGACTTACATAAATGTAGCCGTCAGGACCGTACTGAATGCATTCTGGAAAGAGAATATTATCGACAAAAATCGATAGTGACGTTCCATCATACTTGTAGATTGCGTGTCGATCTCGGCTGGCGATGTAGAGATTTCCCGCTGCATCCGTTTCAATCCCAACTGCATAACCTAGATCGGAAGCAACCAGTTCTTTGAACATTCCGGTCGTACCGTCAAACCTTTGCACTGTACCGTTTCCCCAACTGGAAACATATAGATCTCCATCCAATTCGCCTAGAGAAAATTGATGGGGATTGGAGAGGAATCCGCCTTGAGTAAAGGATTCAAAGGTATTTGTTTGCGAATTATAGCGTTGAACGCTGTTGCTATAGCCGCGAGCCAACAGCAAGTGATCGTTCGTATCAAACCCCATCCCAATTGCACCGCCATATCCTTGATGAAGATGCTGATTGAGAAGGCCAGTAAAATTGCCCTCTAAATCGTATTGGAGGACTGTATCAATTCGGTCAATTGAGATATAGAGAGAACCTAAAATCTCTGAGTTGTTACTAGCTTGCGTGAAATCACTGACTGTCGAAGGAGAATTGGTCTGACTAGGTAATGCGATATTGCTTTCTGCGAAGCTAGGCGATGCAATCCCTAAGCTAAGTAACGCGGTAAGACCGCAAATTGAGCTTTTGATGGCTTGAATGGATTTGTTTTTTGGGGAGACATTCATAATTCTGATTCCATGAGTTGAGCGCTAAAAAAAGTAGATGTCTTTTCCCTTTTGCTCTTTCTCGATCGTAATAAATATCTTTTATTTATTTCGCGATCTTCATCACACATCTCGGTGTTAAGGCTAACAAGGGCGACGCGATCGCGCTTAAACACAATATCGATCTAGTGTTTTCTGATTTTTCTCTCAAATCCCGAAATTCTTACCAGCCAAGACTTTTAGTGAGTGAAACACGCCAAAAAGTATAGTTTTTTGCGAGACAAACTCTGAAATAGCTCCTCAAAATCATGTATTCGAGCGCTTGTGACTTCTATCACCAAATGTAGTGTTTTCGACCGATAAATCAAGATAAATTCAATTTTTTAGAAATTATCTTTTCTTTCGATTCAGATTAAAATCTTGAGTGAAGTTGCATTGTTTTTTGACTTCTTGAAATATTTACAAAATCGTTTCTTGTGTAAAGATTCTATTAAGAAGGACTTATTTCCAACGTAGTGAGGAGCGATCGCGTTCGCCTGAATAAGCGATGGACTGACCAAAGATGAAAAGCAGACCGGCAGAGGAATAGAACTATTGAACTATTAAGCTAAGACGCATCGAAATTGGGTAAACTCGCTCTTACCGTCAGTCCCATGATTTCCGTTCCGGAACGCTGTGCGTACCGCAAGGTCGGCGAAGCATCGTGATTTAAGTGTCGAATAGCTTACTGAGGTATAAATACTGAGGAATTCCTCATTTTTTTACACATCGATTCCGCAGCACGTAGCCAAAAATAAAAGCAAATAACAGCGATACAACAGTCCACAGTATGATGCCCAAACGAGAAGTTATGGAGTACTTGAAAAACGTAAGCTCTACTGTGACAATGCCCATTAAGTTCGCTAGCCCTGCAACGGCAAACAAGAGTGACATTATCAAGAGAGCCGCCAGTGCAGCTTCTATGTGGAATTGCGGTTCGTTGTTCAATTTTCTATATCATGGACTTCACAGGTTCGAGAAAGGCGATGAGTTAGGCGATCGCTCCCACCAACCCGTTCGCAAAATCTTCAAGGGGTTTTCTGGCCGGCGGCACAATTTCCATTGGGAGTTGATTCGGTTGAAAAAATTCGAGTGCTTCGCTTTCCTCGCTGCACGCTAGCGAACCCGATACAATTGCTGCTAGCAAGATAATATCAACGAGTTGAACGACATTATCCGGATAGGTGACAATCCGATCTTGCGGGCCGGAGTAAACGCCCAGAAGTTGGGTAATTTTAACCGTTAAACCCGTCTCTTCTTGCACTTCTCGAATTGCTGTTTGTGCGATCGCTTCTCCCGGTTCAATTCGGCCGCCGGGCAAGCCCCACAGGCCGCAATCGCTGCGTTTTTCCAGAAGAATGCGACGCTGCGAATCCTCAATAATAACGCCAACTCCCGCTCTTACTAGCGTGTTTTCGCTCGCAATGTGAGACGTATAGATTGGGTGCATTGTTTTAACCGTTAAATCAGGGGTTTGATTGACTTTTAATCTCTGCGATCGCTTGTTGAATCTCATCTTGTAGTTCGGGGGTCATTTGAGGCGATAAGTTGTTGAGAGATCGCATTGCTAGCTCGCGGATCGAAGGTTCCTGTGACGCGATCGCGACCTTCGCTAAGGCGTTGATGGCCTGTTTTGCATTCGTAGAACCTGTTGAATCTTTCGCAATTTTGATAAGCTGAGAAACGGCATCTCGCTCCACCGCCGAATCGTTGGATTTAATCGCAATATTTTCGATATTATTAATTGCATTTGATTGAACTAAGATAGCCTGTTTCTTGACTTGAATATCGTCGGAGCTGCTGACAATCTTTTCCGCAGAATTAATGGCATTTTCTTGAACCTGAATTGCTTGCTTCTGGACGCTAATATCGTTAGAATTCGTTGCAATACTCTCGATGTTATTAATGGCATTTTCCTGAACTTGAATTGCCTGTTTTTGAACTTGAGGATCGTTGGAAATAACGGCAATTTGTTCGGCAGAATTAACTGTTTGCTTGGCATTTTGAGCGGCAGTTTGCTCGACTTTTGAAATCTTACTACTAGCCTGCAAGCTTTCTGCCGCCAAGTCAAAAATTGTCGGAAAAAATAACCCGCAAATCAGAGATAATCCGATGATTCTAAAACGCTCTTTCCTCAGAATATCCTTCCCCGCATTCAACGTTCCCATTAACAAACTCACCCCAATCACCGCACTAACGCCGCCGAGAAAAAGGTTAAGCGGGACTGCATACAGCCAAAACCCCCAAAATGTTGTGGGCAAATTTGCTTGCTCGAATCTTGCCGAAATGTTGACTTGCTCTGAGGTATTTTTCGTTTGTTCTTCAATTTGCCAGCATTTTCTTGCCACACCCCCAACCGCTCCAGCAATTCCAACGCCCGCAAGATCTCGAACCAACGAGTTTTTCTCGCGATCGCTGGGTTGCGAGGGGGATTTTGTGTCTGGGTTAGGAGTCGGTTCTGGGGATACTGTCATCGCTTGTAATCTTTTCTGCGGGTGGCGCGATCGCGCGCTCCTCAATCGCGATCGTCGCAGCAGCGCGCGGGAAGCATAGTACTAAAGCGTCGATACTCTGCCAAATATTGTTCGAGTGCGACAAACTGAGGTAAGTTCAAGCTGTAGTAGACCCAACGTCCTTCTTGGCGAGGACGAACTAAGGCAGCGTCCTTAAGCGCTTTGAGGTGAAAAGAGAGTTTAGACTGACTCACGTCGAGCTTTTCGCACAGCTCGCACACGCATAATTCCTGAGAGCGCAATAACTCTACAACCTGAAGGCGAATGGGGTCTGAGAGAGCGCGAAAACTCGCGAGAAGAACGGTCGCGTTGAGAGAAGAGACTGCTGGCATTAAGTTTGAGGGCAACAACACTCCTATTTTAAGGAGTTACGTCTAATGCGAACGACCAGAAACTCTTGCTGGGGAAAGGGAATAGGCAATAGGCAATAGACAATAGAAAGAAAAAACAACGGTATGATAAGGGTTTGAGCCTCTACGTTCGCATTAAGCGTGACTCTTGGAAAGTTGCAGAATTTTTAGCCGTAAGGGCCAGGTCACCCCACCCTTACTGACTCTCGAAAGCTAAAATCTGTGATGAGTAAGATTCGCGGCGTAAGACCGAATTACGTCTGATGTGAATTAGGAAAAAGCTGCGCGATCGCGATCTGTTGAACTCACGTTTCACTGGGTTAGTTTGTACGATGGAAGTTGGGCGCGAGTCGTTCCCGCGATCGCCCCATCCTTGGCAAAAACTCCAGACTAGAAGAGGAACAATTCATTCTCATGGCTCGAAAACAAGCAGAAGTCCGCACCCTAGCTGTTGATATTGGTGGAAGTGGCGTGAAAGCGATGGTTCTCGATCGAGCTGGAAACCCCCTCACCGATCGCGGTCGGGTCAAAACGCCTCAACCCGCCAAACCCGATGCAATTCTCGATGCGATCGCGACCCTTGCAGCAGACCAAGGTGACTTCGATCGCGTCTCTGTGGGCTTTCCGGGGGTGGTGAAGCGCGGAGTAACCCATACGGCTGTTAATTTACATCGAAACTGGAAAGGTTTCGATCTGGCTGCAACTCTCTCGGGGCGTTTGGGAAAACCCGTTCGCGCGGTCAATGATGCAGATATGCAAGGGTTGGGAGCGATTGCAGGAGAAGGGGTTGAGGCGGTGATTACCTTGGGGACGGGGTTCGGTTTTGGACTGTTCGTCGATGGGACTCTCGTTCCTAATATTGAAATGGCTCATCACCGCTTTCGCCAGGGAGAAACCTATGAAGAACAGTTGGGGCGTGCGGCGTTAGAGAAAGTTGGCAAAAAACGTTGGAAAAAGCGCATTGAAAAAGCGATCGCGGCCCTCGAACACCTGTTAAATTACGATACTTTGTATATTGGCGGGGGAGAAGCAAAGAAAATTGATTTTGAGCTACCAGCTAATGTCAAAATTGTTCCCAACATCGCAGGTTTGTTAGGTGGAATTGCCCTCTGGAAAGATTAAGCTAACCAGATTGCCCTCGTAAACTTACAACTCTCTAATCCTATGGCTCGTCTTAACCCTTACACCCTACAAATGCAAATCACTCGAATGTTCGAGCAAGGACAATCTTTTTTCTGCGAGACGAAGGTTCGAGATTGGCTCAAAGAACGCAATCAAAACCCCAACGATTACAATATTCTCTTTCACAAACAACCCGCTCCTCCTGGTTCGGGATTGGTCATGGTTATTGACATTGAACTCCAGCGCAAAGATGGAGATCCGGTCGATCCTTGGTTGCAAGCAGAGATTAATCGTCACGACTAAGCTGCGGGGGAGAGGGGTTCAGTTATCAGTTGGGGAATTGGGGAGTAGGGAGTAGGGGGATAAGGAGGACAAGAGAGAGTTGGGGAGAAATTCATCACTCAAAATTCTGAACTTTGAATTCTGAATTCTGAACTCAAGACCCCGAACTCTTCACGTATTTTTTCAGATGAACAAGTGTTTTGGTGAAAAAAAATTGCCCGGTCGCCTTAACCGCTGGGTGCAGCAAAGAAGAGGAGTTAGACAGCTTTGCTTTTGGCTGTTGTGGCTGGGGTTTTTAGGGGTTCCTTGGCTTTCCGAACCGGCGTGGGGACAGGAAAAGTTAGAAGATTTTGATTATTGGGCGAAGCTGTGTAGCGTGTTGGGTTCGGCCAAACAGTATGAGGAGGCGATCGCGGCCTGCGACCAGGCCGTGGGCTTATTTCCCAACGACCCCAATACTTGGGTCGAACGCGGCGATATTTTAACGGCGTTGAGTCGCTACGCTGAGGCGGTGGTGTCCTACGATCGCGCCTTGCGATACTCGCCGACTGACTCGCTCATTCTGGCAAAGCGCTGCGGCGTTCTCTCCCAGTTAGGGCAACAAGACGACGCGATCGCGTCCTGCGAAGACGGGTTGGAAATTGATGGCAATTGGGGCGAAGATACCCCCGCGATCGCCTGGTACAACCGAGGCGAGGCTTTGCGACAGCAGGGGGATTGGGTGGAAGCGTTACAGTCCCAAGATTGGGCGGTAGAGATCGATCCGACCTACTCCCCAGCCCTCGCCGAGCGCTGTTTGGTTTTGTCGGAATTTGAACGCTATGAGGAAGCTCTCGAAAGTTGCGATCGCGCCCTGCAAGCCAACAACTGGCAGAACCATTCCCCTGCAATGGCTTGGGCCCATCGGGGACTCATCCTCGCGCGCTTGCAGCAGTACGACGGGTCGCTAGACTCCTACGATCGCGCCCTAGCTCTCAATCCCAAAGATGCGAAGGCTTGGACGGAACAAGGAGAAGTACTAGCTCGCTTGGGCAAACAAGCGGAAGCCTTAGCCGCCCACCAATGGGCGCTGCAAATTAACCCCAAGTTCGCCCAGGCCCTCGCCAACCAATGCGCGACGCTCAACCGCTTGGGACAGTACGAGGAAGCCCTCAAAGCCTGCGAAAAGGCGATTCAGGAGGGGGACGAACAATGGGGCGATCGCGGCCCGGCCCGAGCTTGGATGCAGCGCGGAAATGCACTTGCGGGACTGGGGAAACTGGATGAAGCGCTCGCCTCCCTCAACCGCGCCATCTCCCTACAAGCTGACTACGCCGATGCTTGGAGCAATCGCGCTGTTGCCCTCTGGCTCATGGGACGCTACCCCGAAGCGCTGGCCTCGACCGACCGGGCGATTGAAATTGCGCCCGACTCCTCCCTCGCCTGGTACAACCGAGGCAGAATTTTAACCACGCTGGGCCGCTTTGATGAAGCGATCGCGGCCTACGATCGGGCCGGTCAAGGGGATGCGAACTTTGGCAGTTCGCCGACCCTCGCCGACATTTGGATCAACCAAAGTGCTTTGCTGTGGCGCATGGCCCGGTATCGAGAAGCCGTCGCGATCGCCGAAAGCGCCTTGGGCGTTAACCCTGATGCAGCGGAGGCTTGGTACAACAAGGCCCTGGCGGAAATGTCCTTGAAGCGCTATTCCCAAGCGCTTAACTCCTACGAAGAAGCCTTGAAACTCAACCCGCAAAATGCCAATTATTGGACGGGCAAAGGGATTGCGCTCAGAGCATTAGGGAAATATCAAGAAGCGATCGCCGCCCTCCAAATGGCCGTGCAACTCGACCCCAACCAAGCTCAAGCCCAGCATAATTTAGAGGCCGCAATGGAAGAACTTAAAAAGGAGAGCGAGGAGGAAGAAGATTCGGGTGCGATGTGAGGGGTCTTGAGTTCAGAGTTCAGAGTTTTATGAAAGGATGTAGCTTGCTTCTCCGAAGGAGTAGGCAGAAGCGCCGAGACCCCGCGTCGAGCGTAAGACGCAAGGGAATGCTGACCTAGCAAGGGAACGCTCGGCAAGACAGGATGAAGGATGAATAAATTCCCCAATTCCCCAATTCTCCCTTGTCCTCCTCGCAGTCCATCGCACAGGCGTTCTTTACAATAGGAAAGCGGAGTTTTATTCGGAGGAAAATCCCTTGGTTCTCACCCCCTCAACCATGATGTCGCTCGGTACGCCCGCTCCAGCTTTTCAGTTGCCAGAGGTTGGATCTGGCGAAACGATTTCCCTAGAGAGCTTTCAAGGGAAAGAAGGGCTATTGGTAATGTTTATTTGCCAGCACTGTCCCTTTGTCAAGCACATCCAACAAGAACTGGCCAACCTGGGGAAAGACTACGCCGATACGAACCTGGGGATTGTGGCGATTAGCGCCAACGATGTGGCGAATTATCCCAATGATTCTCCAGAAAACCTGAAAGCAATGGCTCAGGCGCTAGAATTTAATTTTCCGCTGTGTTACGACGAAAGTCAGGAAGTGGCGAAAGCTTATACTGCGGCTTGCACCCCCGACTTTTTCTTGTTTGATCGCGATCGCCTGCTTGTTTATCGCGGCCAGCTCGACAACAGTCGTCCCGGTAACAATCTTCCCGTCACCGGGAAAGATTTGCGAGGTGCGATCGATTGCTTGTTAGGCGGCCAAACGATTCACCCCGACCACAAACCCAGTATTGGCTGCAATATCAAGTGGAAACCAGGGAACGAACCGGACTATTTTGGGTAGCGAAAAATGAACATTGAGCATTGAACGTTTATCAGTCCGCACCTGATGTGAATAAAAAGCCCAACCTTCCACCCTACTCCCTAATTCCCTTGAATTTCACCACGGAACCTTGGCGGTAACTGTCATCAACCAAGGATGGCCCCACCACAGCAAGAAAATAAACCCCGTCACGCCGAGATAAGCAGGTCGAAGAAATTCTTGCCATTGCAAGCGTTGGCGGCCGTCGAGAATTGCGAGGAAAGGAATAACTGAAGTCCGTTCCTTCGCCTTGAGAAACGCATCGCCGTAGCGTTGCTCGAGGCGGCGATCGCCGTGCCAAACGGCAAACACGTGATGGGCGATTAATCCCAGAGAAGTGACCAAGGTAAACGTGGTTCCCAACCACAACGTGTGAGCAATACACCAGATAACCTGTCCCACCATCTGGGGGTGGCGAGTGACGCGAATAATTCCCGTCTCAAACAAGTGGACTTGCGGTTTTTGCACCGCTGCAATTTCGAGCAAATTGAAAGTTGCGGGGTAGAGAAAGAAAAAAGAGATCGCAGAAAGCACCCACACGATCGCCTTCACGCCGGGAACCCCTTGAACGTGCCACAGAACCAAACCGTCGTAGCGGTGGTTAAAGAAGTAGATGATGAGAACGGTGGCAAAAGGAATGCTAACCAACGCAAAAAAGACTCGATACAGCCTCGCACCGATTTTTGCTTCTCCCCAAGGTCGCAGGGCCGCCAAACCGCTGTGCGCGATCGCAAACCCCACCAACAGACCCAACATCACCCAATGACTCATTTCCAGTTCGCCAGCTACCATCTTTAACTTTTTTTAATACTTGAGTAATATCAATTTCAGCACAGCTTATGCAAATCCCTCAAACGAACAGAAAACTATCGATCCCCGCATTATGCTACTGTCAAGGTCAGCAGAGCTAGGTGTAACAGCCCAGGGAGTTGTCGTCTAGGCCAAACCATTGTTTGGGTTGCAACTTGTCCGTCTTTCTCCATAGTTCCCCCGCTGTACTTTCTTCGCTAAAACCCATTCGCCGTGCTTGGTTTGGCTGCTCTGCTCGTTCCTCCTTCACCGCTTAAAGGTTATGCCTGACATTCCTTTCACGCTCGATCAACTCCGAATTCTCAAGGCGATTTCTTCGGAGGGAAGCTTTAAACGAGCGGCTGACAGCCTCTACGTCTCCCAACCCGCCGTTAGCCTTCAAGTACAGAATCTCGAAAAACAGCTTGATGTTCCCCTGTTTGACCGAGGCGGACGCAGGGCCCAAATGACCGAAGCGGGATACTTACTGCTAGACTACGGCGAGAAAATTCTCACCCTTTGTCAAGAAACCTGTCGAGCGATTGAAGACTTGCAAAACCTTCAAGGCGGTACGCTGATTGTCGGTGCATCGCAAACCACAGGAACCTATCTTCTCCCTCGCATGATTGGCACATTCCGCCAGCAATACCCCGATGTTTCCGTTCAACTTCAAGTCCACTCTACCCGGCGTACCTCTTGGAGCGTCGCGAACGGACAAGTCGATTTAGCGATCATCGGTGGCGAAGTCCCCTCCGAACTTCAAGATGTGTTGGAAATTCGCCCCTACGCAGAGGATGAATTCGCATTAATTTTGCCGGCGACTCATGGCTTGGCGAAGGCGGAAACGATTCAAAAGGAAGACCTTTACAAACTGAATTTTATTGCTCTCGATTCGCAATCAACAATTCGCAAGGTGATCGATCGCGTTCTCAGTCGCTGGGGAATTGAGCCAAAACGCCTCAAAATCGAGATGGAACTGAATTCAATTGAGGCAATTAAAAATGCCGTACAAGCGGGCTTAGGAGCTGCCTTTGTTTCAATTGCAGCGATTGAAAAAGAACTGCAAATGGGCATTTTGCACCGAGCGAAGATTCGAGATATGGTTGTCAAACGAACGCTCTCTGCGATTATCAATCCCAACCGCTATCGCTCTAAAGCAGCCGAAGCCTTTATCCAAGAAATTTTGCCAGAGTTTTCTAACAATGGACAGTTTAATTCCATTGAAACTTCTGCGGTACAGAGTAAGGATTTAGAAGCAACTGCAAACTCTGCGGGCAATTGAAGAGTTTTAGATTGACTTTTAGAGATCGTTGTGCTGTCTTGAAGTGCTACATTTCCAAATCTAGTATAGATTGCTTTCTACAAAATGAATTATCGAGGAATCTCGGTAGACATCTTAACCTTCTCGAAAAAGGCGAATTTTTTACCAGTAGTACAACATGCACTTTATAGATAATGTTGAACTTTGAAAATAATTTAGAGTGTGAAAGTCCGATCTTAGAGATGGATGATTATATACCTTTCGCAGTTGAACTTGGTTCAGACTCATCTCAACTTCTTTATTGGAGAGCTGGGGATGGAAAGTTATCCTTGATTGAAATAGGTCTTAAGGCAGAAAATGGTGCTGTTCATAGTGTCACTCTAACGAGTATTAACCCTAGAAATGTTAAGGAGACTGAAAACTCAATCAAAACTGATTTGATTGAAACTTATGGAATTCCTGTATTTGATACAAGTAATTGGAATACAGATTCTAGTAGCTATTCAGATAATTTTCGGGATGATTTTTCGATTAACTGCTCTTTGGTGATTGGTCAGGACTATTTAGCGTTAGATTTTTGTGATGTAGATAAGCCTTCTCAATACATTAGGAACAAAAGGTAAGATTTGGGATTTCCAAGAAAGGCAAACTATCTACAGTAGAGATTATTGAACTTGCTCCAACTCAAATTGAAACACTAAAAATAGCCTCTCAAGCTTAAGTGGTAGGATTTGTTAACGGAGTGTAACGCACAACACAAATCTCTCAATAATTTCAATATTTCATCTTCCTCCCAAAAGTGTTGAATGTTAGAAAAAGAAGTTCAAAGAATTAGAGTTGTTTGGGAGCACAGATATCATCTAGTCAAGCTCTTCAGCGGTCTCAACTTAGTTAACAATGAATTGGGAGTAAAGGAGAGTTATCTTTACAAATGTCAATTTTGGATAAGGAGTTTAGTTATCAAATCCTTTCACTTAGACTCGAATACAAGACTGCGATCGCGAAAAAGATAGCGATTCTTATTGAAGTTGTTCCAAGAAGTTTTATCTGACTCTTTTCAGATTTAAAGTACAAGTTCGCAACTATTCTTAATTTATGCATCGAATTGCAGCAACGCCAGGAGGCTGGAACCCAGAGGCGGAAGGCGTTATTTTTATCGAACAAACTCCCGCACCAATTGTCATTTTAACGTCTGCGGATACGGATATTCAAACATTGGCGGGAGCTATTCCTTACTTGCCAGAAGATTTTCCGAAAATTCGAGCGGTGAATCTGCTGCAATTGCAACAACAACTCAGCATTGATACTTATGCGGAAGAAGTGTTAGCGAAAGCAGAAACAATTGTATTGCGCTTGTTAGGAGGAAGTTCCTATTGGTCTTATGGGTTGGAAGTTGTGAAGGAGACAGTTGAGGAGTCGGGGACAAGTTTGTGGGTTTTACCTGGCGACAATCGCCCCGATCTGGACTTAATGAGTCACTCAACTTTATCTTTAAGTAAAGTCGATCGCTTGTGGCAATATTTTGTTGAAGGTGGGATCGACAATTTTGCTCATGGATTGCAATTTCTTGTCGATATAACTTGGAAGACGCAGTACAATCCTCCAGCCGCTAAAACTGTGCCTCGCATTGGCTTACTCGATGACAAAAATTCAAATGAATTTACACAAAAAGTTGGAATTTTATTCTACCGCTCTCACTATTTAGCGGGGAATATACAACCGATTGAAGCGTTGTGTGCTGCGTTAGAAGAACGCGGACTCAACCCAGTTCCTGTTTTTGTGTCTTCGCTACGCGATCGCGCCGTCCAGGAAGAACTTTTAGACTACTTTCAACCAGTCGATAGAGACCCCATTCAACTTCTCCTGAATACGACCAGTTTTTCCCTCGCAAAGCTAGGCGAAGAAGAACAGTTACAGTTTTGGAAAAAACTGGATATTCCGATTCTTCAAGTTATTTTAAGTAGTGGAACGGAAGAACAGTGGGAGGAGAGTTTTCAAGGGTTAACACCGAGGGATGTAGCGATGAATGTTGCTTTACCGGAGGTGGATGGGAGAATTGTAACGCGGGCTATTTCTTTTAAATCTGTGCAGACGTGGAATGAAGCGTTAGAAACGGATGTTGTTGTTTATCAACCTCGGCGCGATCGCGTAGATTTTGTGACAGATTGTGCGGCGAGTTGGGTGCGTTTAAAACAAACGCCTGCCGCGCAAAGAAAAGTTGCGCTGATTCTCGCAAACTACCCGAATAAGGACGGCAGAATTGCCAATGGCGTGGGGTTAGATACGCCTGCAAGTTGCGTCGAAATTCTCAAAGCATTGAAGCGATCGGGGTATGCAGTTGAGAATGTTCCAGCGACAGGAGATGAGTTGATTGCACGGTTAACCTCTGGAGCGACAAATGATTTAGAGTTGCGAGAACTGCGTCCCGTTCGTCAAGTTGTAGTAAGGGAAAAGTACGAACAATATTTTGCAACTTTACCAGAGACTGTACGGGAAGTAGTGCGCGATCGCTGGGGAAAGTATGAGAGACAGCTAAGTTCAGAAAAAGATAGTCAACTTCCCCTTTTTTTCCCTTTTCAAAATCAGGATTTAGAGAGTCAAAATATCGTTCCTATTCCCGGAATTCAACTCGGCAGTATATTCGTCGGCATTCAACCGTCGCGCGGTTACGATCTCGACCCTAGTTTAAACTACCACGCTCCCGATTTAGAGCCTACACCAGCCTATTTAGCCTTCTATTATTGGTTAAAACAAGAGTTCGCGGCCGCAGCAATTATTCACGTTGGCAAGCACGGTAATTTAGAGTGGTTGCCAGGGAAAAGTCTCGCTCTTTCCGAGAACTGTTACCCGGAAATTGCTTTGGGTAGTTTGCCTCATGTTTATCCCTTCATTGTCAACGATCCGGGAGAAGGTTCCCAAGCAAAACGTCGCTCTCAAGCCGTTATTCTCGACCATTTAACACCTCCGATGACTCGTGCGGAATTGTATGGCCCTCTGCAACAGTTAGAAGCATTAATTGATGAGTATTATGAAGCCCAAACTCTCGACCCCTCTCGCTTGAAACCGATTGGCGATCGCATTACTCAACTGGTGACGCAAGAACATCTCGATCGCGACCTCGGACTCCAAACATTAGAACCCGATGAAATTGCCCAATTCCTCACTATTGCTGATGGCTATCTTTGCGAACTTAAAGAAGCGCAAATTCGCGATGGTTTGCACATCTTTGGAACCTGTCCCCAAGGAACGCAATTGCGAGATTTAATTGTCGCAATTGCCCGCCAACCGGGAGGCGATCGCCTGGGTTTAACGCGCGCGATCGCGCAAGATTTTGGGTGGGATTTCAACCCTCTAACAGCCAACGCTGGCGAAAGTGCTTCTCTCCCTCCTACAGCAAATTTCTGTACAATTTTCCCCGATTTAGAAACGGGGAAATCTTGTCGAACGTTTGGCGACGCGGTAGAACTTCTCGAAGAAATTGCCGCTCAACTCGTTGACTCTATTCTCTCTCGTTCGAGAAATACTGAGGGGAGTCGGGAGTCGGGAGTCGGGAATGGGGAAGGAAACTTGGCCGGTTCGACCCTACCCAAAACTCAAAAAGAACTGCAATGGATACAAAACTTTCTCCTTCCCTCTCTACAACAAACCCCTCAAGAAATTGACAACTTGCTGCGTGGATTAGAAGGGAAATACGTTCCCAGCGGTTCCTCCGGCGCGCCCACGCGGGGACGGCCCGACGTACTGCCCACCGGCCGCAACTTCTACTCCGTCGATATCCGCGCAATTCCCACAGAAACCGCCTGGGATGCAGGCAGAAAGGCGGCGGAAGCCGTCATCGAACGCTACACCCAAGACAACGGCGAATATCCCCGAACTTTGGCAATTTCCGTCTGGGGAACCTCGACCATGCGAACAGGGGGAGATGATGTCGCAGAAGTGCTTGCGCTGCTGGGCGTGCGGCCGATTTGGGACGGAATTTCGCGACGAGTTATAGATTTTGAAATCCTTCCCCTGTCTGTATTAGGGCGACCTCGCGTCGATGTGACGTTGCGGGTGTCGGGCTTTTTTCGCGATAGTTTCCCCAACTTAATTAATTTAGCGTACCGCGCGATCGCGGCCGTAGCAAGTCTCGACGAACCCCCAGACCAGAACTCCCTCGCCGCCCAAGTCCAGCAAGATCGGGCGTTGTGGCAGCAGCAAGGCCTGACTGCCGAGCAAGCCGAAGAACGGGCCCTGCATCGCATCTTTGGTTCCAAACCGGGAGCCTACGGTGCGGGGTTGCAAGGGCTAATCGAAGCGCAGAATTGGACAGACGATGGGGATTTAGCCCGCGCCTACATCAACTGGAGCAGCTACGCCTACACCCCTTCTACGGGAGGAATCAAGGGAACCAGCGCCCCCGAAGCCTTTACCCAGCGCCTCCAACACCTGCAAGTGGTTCTCCACAACCAAGACAACCGGGAACACGATCTCCTCGACTCCGATGACTACTACCAATTTCAAGGTGGCTTAACCGCAGCAGTTCGCGCCATTACAGGGAAAAATCCCCAAACCTACTTCGGCGACAACTCCATCCCCACCAACCCCAGAGTGCGGCAGTTGCGAGAGGAAATTGCTAGGGTTTACCGTTCCCGCGTCGTCAACCCCAAGTGGATTGCTGGGGTGATGCGTCACGGCTACAAAGGTGCGTTTGAAATGGCGGCGACGGTGGATTATTTGTTTGCCTACGATGCCACGGCGAGGTGCGTGGAAGACTTTATGTACCAAGGGGTTGCGGAAGCGTATGTGCTGGACGAAATGGTGCAGAACTTCGTGCAGCAGAAAAATCCTTGGGCATTGCGAGACATGGCAGAACGACTGCTAGAAGCCCATCAGCGGGGGTTGTGGGAGTCTGCAAGTCCGGAGGTCTTGGAAGCGCTACGAGGGGTTACCAACATGGCGGAGGGGAGGATTGAGGCGACGACGGGATTTTAGCGCAGCCGTTAGGTTGGTAAGCTGTCACACCTTTAAATTGGGTCCGATCGCACCCCACACCCTTGACAAGAATATTGGATGTCACAGTTTAAATGTCGAATAATCCCTCTTCTGTCACTCTCCGAAACTCAGAAGCAACATAGAGATAGAGATTATCCCGAAAGAGGAGCAAGTGAAAGTTGATTAACGGTATTAATTAAATCGTGTAAACCTAAGAGTAAGGAAGAATCAGGAAAGACTTCGAGCCAAGGGAAAAGCAACCACAGTACCATGGTGGGTTGAACAATTAAGCGGAAATTATTTAGGGTATTTTTCCATCCACCTATCGAGCTCCATTGTGGATGAGGAATTCTCTCGCGCTCTAGCTCATCACTTCGCGCTTGAGGAGAACTCGAAGAACTTAAAGACTCAAAAGCCGGTGTTTATCAAGCTCACCATCAAATAAGCGCAAAAAATGATTTCCCACCACTTCTCAATGGCCGAGAAACTTGTCAATCGATAATCGGTCCACCCCAACTCCTGTTTGCATTGCCGAAAGCCATATTCAACCCAGGGTAAACGCATATAGAAGTGTCAATTCTAGGGAGTGTCGTCACAAGATTTTAGCCCACAGAGCAATGCATCGGATTTGGACGGCAGCGAGGAAGGAGGAGGCGTTTTTGGCATAACGTGTGGCAATGCCGCGCCATTGCTTGAGGTGTACAAACGCATTTT
>Ga0207422_1003237_pt1 | contig 17032 bp, 18 predicted proteins | sample MarCyaLeptolynsp_FD_187757 | JGI IMG/M metagenome (GOLD analysis project Ga0207422, IMG submission 187757) | Marine cyanobacterial communities from Panama - species 1 Leptolyngbya sp. (SPAdes) | ecosystem: Environmental > Aquatic > Marine > Unclassified | place: Panama: Panama City | collected...
ACATCAGGCCCAGCAGCGGATGCGGCGGGATCGGGAAGAAGCTCGATTCAATGAAGCAGAAGAAGAACAGCCAGGCCTGCGCTTGCGGATGCGCTGCCTTGTCCATCGTCCAATCGTAGAGTGCGCGAAGCCAAGCCAATGTTGAACAGGACCCTTCAGATTTGCATTGGCGCTCGACTAGGCGAGCCGCACCCACGAAGCAAGCCGATATTGATAACCTATTTGGTACTTTTCTATTGACATTGTCACGCTAATTGGTTACACCCATCGAACATCGCGATAATGTGATTCGAACAAGCGGCCGCCCGAAAGGGTTTGGCCGCTTTTTGCATCGCATCGCTCAATCTGGAGGACGCTGCATGGCCGATCGCGGCAGAACTCGCACCCGAACCAAAAACCAAATGAAACAAGGAGAACAGACCCCACTCAGCCCCCGCTGGAAAGACCACTTTCTCGACCTGCTAGCCGAGACTTCAAACGTATCTGAAGCCGCCAGGCAAACCGGAGTGCCCACCAGCCGCGCATACAAGCTTCGGCGCCAGAATCCGAAATTCGCGCGGGCCTGGATGCAGGCCTTGTGGGAGGGCTACACCCATCTCGAAATGGAAGTGCTGCGAAGGCTGCGCGAAGGCGACACTTCTGTTGGAGAGGGCGGCAAGTTCGACTTCGCCAATGCCATCCGACTGCTCAACGCCCATCGCGACAATGTTGCGCGTATGCAGGCCGACCAACGCAATGTCAGCGCGGCGGAGGTCCGCGCCTCGATCGACCGTAAGATCGACGAGATCAGGACACGGCTCAGCCAGGAAAAGCAGCGCGAGACCAAATCGCGATGAATGAACGCCTGGACTGGCTCGCCAACGCTCCCGAGCAGGTTCGCAACGCAGTGGCTCGTGCCCTCAACCCGGTCGAACGCGCGGAATTTCCCTATCACTGGGAATTGTTCGCTCGCGCCGCGCAATTGCCGCCAACAGGTCAATGGCGGATCTGGCTAATCCTGGCCGGACGCGGCTTCGGCAAGACCCGCGCGGGGGCGGAATGGGTGCGCTCTATCGCCGAGCAAGACCCGCTCGCCCGGATCGCGCTGGTGTCGAGCTCGCTCAGCGAAGCGCGCGCGGTGATGATCGAGGGCGAAAGCGGGATCATCGCTTGCTCACCGCCCGAACGGCGACCGGTGTTCGAAGCGTCGCTGCGGCGGCTGCGGTTTCCCAACGGGGCGCAGGCGCAGCTCTATTCGGCGGCCGATCCGGAGACCCTGCGAGGGCCACAACATTCGCATGCCTGGTGTGACGAGGTGGGGAAGTGGCCGCTGGGCCATGATCGCGCGACCCGATGCTGGGACAATCTGCAATTGGGGCTGCGGCTGGGAAGTGATCCGCGCATCGCTGTCACCACGACCCCGCGCGCGGTGCCGCTGGTGACACGCCTGGTGCAAGGCCAAGGCCATGGCGCGACCGTGGTCACTCATGGATCGACTTATGACAATTCGGGCAATCTGCCCAAACGGTTCCTATCGGCGATCGAGCAGGAATATGCCGGTAGTCAGCTGGCGCGACAGGAAATCGCCGGCGAATTGCTGAGCGATATTGAAGGCGCGCTGTGGAGCCGGGCGCTGATCGAGCGAACGCGCGAAGCGGCCAGCGCAATGACATACAAACGCGTGGTGGTGGCGGTCGATCCGCCAGCATCGTCACGCGGCGATGCCTGCGGAATTGTCGTCGCTGCCCTGGGCGAAGATGGCATTGCGCGAGTGTTGGCCGATGCCAGCCGCGAACGCGCCAGCCCGGAGCAATGGGCCGGCGCTGTCGCAGAAGCGGCGCGGGCATGGCAGGCTGATCGTGTGGTCGCCGAAGCCAACCAGGGTGGCGCCATGGTCCGCAGCGTCCTGCGGGCGGCGCAACAATCGCTGCCGATCAAACTGGTGCACGCGACGCGCGGCAAGATCGTGCGAGCCGAGCCAGTGGCCGCGCTCTACGAATCCCAGCGGGTGCGCCATTGCGGCGTGTTCCCGCAGCTTGAAGATCAAATGTGCGGGATGGTGTTGGGCGGTGCCTATGCCGGTCCAGGTCGCAGTCCCGATCGCGCCGACGCGCTCGTCTGGGCGCTCAGCGACCTGATGCTGCGCCCGGGCAGCGTCCCCCGCGTTCAACAAATCTGACTTCACAAGGAGAGCCCATGGCTTGGCTTGATAGACTCACCGCGGCCTTCAAAAGCGGCGGGCAAACCCGGCTGCCGATTGCGGCGGGGTTCACCGGCGTGTCCTGGCCCTGGCACGATACCGGCGGCGGCGAGAACTACGCCTATGACCGCGCCGTGCGCGAGGGATTTCTCGGCAATCCGATCGTCCAGCGCTCGGTCAGACTGGTCAGCGAAGGGATTGGGCAAGCTCCGATCAAGGTCAGCGATCCGGCGCTCGCAGGCCTGATTGCAGGGCCTGGATCCGGGCGCTCGCTGCTTGAGGATCTGGCCACTCATGTCCTGCTCCACGGCAATGGATATGTTCAGGTGATCAAGGACGGTGCCGGCCAGCCGGTGGATCTGTTCGCGCTGCGCCCGGACCGCATTACATTGATGCCTGGGCATGATGGCTGGCCGACCCATGCCGAATATCGCACCGGGGATCGGATCGTTGAGCTCGCATTCCAGGACGAGCGGGGCTGGCCCAACCTCATCCACGTCAAATGCATGCATCCGCTGGACGACCATTATGGCGCGAGCGCGTTGCGCGCCGCTTGGCCCGCCACCGCAATCCACAATGCAGCCTCGCACTGGAACCGTTCGCTGCTTGAAAACGCCGCGCGGCCGTCTGGGGCCTTGGTCTATCAAGCGCCCGACGGAGCCGGGCTGACTCAGGCTCAGTTTGATCGCCTCAAGGCTGAGCTCACCCAGGCCTATGCCGGCAGTGGCAATGCCGGGCGCCCCATGCTGCTTGATGGTGGATTGTCATGGCAGAACCTGTCGCTGTCGCCAGCCGATATGGATTTCGCCGCGCTCAAAAGCGCAGCCGCGCGCGATATCGCTTTGGCATTTGGCGTCCCGCCCATGCTGCTCGGCCTGCCGGGAGACAACACCTACGCCAATTATCGCGAGGCCAACCGCGCGCTATGGCGGCTGACTCTGCTTCCGCTCGCCGGAAAACTGCTGACCGCGCTGCGCGACGGGCTCGACCCTTGGTTTGAAAACGGCGAATGCGCGGTCGACCTTGATCGCGTGCCGGCGCTGGCTGAAGATCGCGAGAGATTGTGGAAGCAAGTGGCAGAAGCAGGCTTCCTGAGCGACGCCGAGAAACGCCAGCTCCTGGGAATTGAAAGCTTGCCCGCGAGAGCCGGATCATGACCGATCCCGACCGCCGCGCGGACATGCTCGCCAGCCTGACCAGCCAGGCTGCGCAAAGCGGCGTCGACATCGTGACTCTTCGGGCGATCATCGCGGAGACGACTGAGCTGGCTGCAGACCGGGTGCTCGAACGTCTGGGCCTTGGCGATGCCGAAGCGCAAGGCGATCTCGATGAGCTGCGCGAATTGCTGCAGGCTTGGCGCGACGCCAAGGAGAGCGCCTGGAAAGCTCTGATCGCCTGGCTCGTCCGCGCGGTCTTCGCGCTCTTGCTGGTCGGAATCGCAGTTCGCCTGGGCGTGTGGGATTTGATCAAGTGAGCGCGCTGCGATTTGCGGGCTATGCCGCAATCTTCGACGTGGCAGACGGCGCTGGTGACACGATCCATGCGGGAGCGTTTCGTCGCAGCCTCACGCGGCGATCCGATATCGTACCGCTCTTGTGGCAACACAATCCAAACCACGTGATCGGCACGATTGAGGCCCTCGCCGAAGATCAGCGCGGCTTGCGCGTAATCAGCCGGATTGATGACCCAACCCATCGCGCCGCTCATGCGCTCAGCGCGGGCCGCGTCACCGGCCTCAGCTTCGGGTTTCGCGCACGCCACTATCGCAAGCAGGAAGAAACGCGCGACCTGCTCGACATTGAGTTGCTCGAAATCAGCTTGGTGACTCACCCGCTGCAGCACTCCGCACGCGTCCACTTGATCGTCCAAACTCCCCCTGCCCCTCCAAGAAAGGCCCCCCATGGAAAACGAAACTCCTGATTCCGACGTGCAATCCACTGACCCACTCGATCAGAGCTTTGATCTGCTCGCCCGGCAAGATCAGACCGACATCGCCATCGACACGCTACGAGGCGACATCGACGAAGTGAAAGGACGGTTGGAAAAGGTCGCCCGCGCTGCCGCGCGGCCTCATCTCGCTGGCGCGTCCCAGCCAGCAGACCGTGAAGTCAAAGGCTTTGTCGATGACTATCTGCGCCGCGGCGAAACCCGCGAACTCAAATCGATCAGCGGCGCCAGCCTGTCCGACGGTGGTTATGCGGTGCCGCAAGTGATCGACCAGCAGATCGCGCGCGAGATGACCGCCATCAGCCCGATCCGCGCCATCGCTCACGTGGTGCAGACTGGCACCAGCGGCTATCGCAAGCTCGTTGCAACGGGCGCAACTGCCTCAGGCTGGGTCAGCGAAACCGCCGCACGCGGCGAGACCGACACACCTGACTTTGCCGAAGTCGCCCCTCCGGGTGGTGAGCTCTATGCCAACCCGGCCGCCAGCCAGGCGATGCTCGACGATGCCGGATTCGATCTCGAAAGCTGGCTCGCCAGCGAAATCGCAATCGAATTTGCGCGAGCGGAAGGTGCGGCCTTTGTCAGCGGAAGTGGTACCAACCAACCCGCCGGTTTCCTCTCAGGTGCGATCAGCTCCAATGAAGATGGCGCTCGCGCCTTTGGCACGCTGCAATATCTCGGATCCGGCAATGCCAATGGGTTCGACAGCGCGCCTGAGCTGCGCCTGATCGACCTCGTCCATTCGCTCAAGCCGGGGCATCGCCAAGGCGCGAGTTTCGTGATGAACTCTTCCACTCTGGCTGAAATCCGCAAGCTCAAGACAGCTGACGGGGCCTTCATCTGGCAGCCGGGCTTGGCCGACAATCAACCAGATCGTTTGCTCGGCTATCCTGTGGTCGAAGCCGAAGACATGCCCGACATTGGCGCAGGCAGTCTGCCAATCGCCTTTGGTAATTTCCGCCACGGCTATCTGATTGCTGAGCGCAGCGCGACGCGCATCTTGCGTGACCCGTTCACCAACAAGCCGTTCGTGCATTTCTATGCGACCAAGCGAGTCGGCGGATCGGTGCTCGATGCCAATGCGATCAAGCTGCTGAAGATCGAGGCTTAGCCTCGCGGCCTCTCACCGCCCCTCCCGGTGAAGTCGAGTTCCCCCTGCTCCTTCACCGACGCGCGCGCCCGCACCGCCACAGACCTCTCTCAGGCCTCGGTTCTGGTGCGGGCGCCTTGCGCAATCCCGTTCCCCTCATTGTGGAGACCGACCATGCAGCGTCGCATCGTCCTTCCGCCAGACTTGTCCGGAAGTGCATTGAACCAATTCAAGCAATGGCTGGGTGTGTCGACCAGCGATGAGGATGACCTGCTGCTGGGATTGCTGCATGCCAGCGCCGAGCTTTGCGAATCTTTCACCGGTCGCTTCCCGATCGAGACATCGGTCGAAGAGCGGATTCCACCAGAGATTGGGCAGTACAGTTTGTCGGCGCGCCCGGTTCGCACGCTCACAAAATTTGCTGTGCTTGAGAATGATGGTTCGGAGGCTGTTTTCGCTCCAGACGCCTATCGCGCCGAAATCAACGCCGACGGCATCGCGACGATCACGATCAAAGAAGCGCTCGATGCCCAAGCAATCGTGATCCACATGCTGGCCGGACTGGCCCCATCGTGGGACGAAGCGCCAAGAGGATTGCGCCAGGGCATGATCCGATTGGCTGCCTTTCATTACCAGAACCGCGACGCGGAAGGGCCGCCACCCGCCAGTGTCGCTGCTTTGTGGCGCCCATGGAAAATCTGGGCGCTGGCATGATCCGGCTCGGCGAAGGGACCCGGATGACGGTCTTGGCGGAAAGGTTGCGCCAACGCGCGGCTCGATTGGCAGAACTCCGCGCGCGCGACAGACGACATTCAAACCATCCCTGGCGATCAGCGTCCGCGCTTTGGCCACACCTATACCAAGGCGATTGATATGGAATCCCGCTTGCGCGCTGCGCTGCTCGATTGGTTGCGATCCGATCCACAGCTCCAGGCCCTCAACGCTGTGGCAGAAGAAAGCCCAATCAAAGTCAGTCCGCCCTGGCTTGGTATTGCGGCCTCGGCAGCGATCGACTGGGGCAGCAAAGATCGCCCAGGTTACGAAGTCAGAATCGCGCTGGAGCTTGAGCTCCGCATGGACCGAGCGGGCAGTGAAGCTGATCTGGTCGATGCCGTAGTGGCGCGGGTCCGATCGCTGCCTCGTCTGCAAGAGCATTTTGAGATTGCCACGATCCGTCTGCTGCGATCGCGCACTGAGCAGCGACCTCGGCATCTCCGCGCTTCGCTGCTTGAGTTTCGCTTTCGCCTTCTTTCACTCACAACGGAGTAACTCCTATGCCAGCCCAATCTGGCGCCGCCTTTCTGCTTAAGATCGGCGACGGCGCCCCCACCCCAAGTTTCGACACGATTGCTGGCCTGCGAACGACGCAGATGGCGATCAATGGTGACAGCGTGGTGATCACCAACAAGCAATCCGACGGCTGGCGCGAGCTGCTGTCTGGAGCTGGAACACGCTCGGTGTCGGTGAGCGCCACCGGCATTTTTCTGGGCAGCGAAGCCGAAGCGGCGATCCGAACCCACGCTTTGGCAGGGACAATAGACGACTACCAATTGTCGTTCGAAGACGGCGAGAGGATTGAGGGTCGTTTTCTCGTCCAACGGCTCGATTATTCGGGCGATTTCAATGGTGAGCGAACCTACTCAATCCAACTCGAAAGTTCGGGCGCGGTGATCGCTTTATGAGCCGGGCCGCCAATCCCCTGCGGGGTGAGAGCGAAGTCACCATCGCCGGACGTCGGCTGGTTCTGCGCCCAAGCTTCGACGCCTTGGTCGCAGCCGAGAGCGAGATCGGATCGCTGTTCGCGCTGGTAGAGCGCGCCGCTTCCGGCGCACTCGCGCTAAGCGAGATCAGCGCGCTGCTGTGGCACTGCCTGCCAAGCGATGATCGTCCCAGCCGCGAAGAGGTGGGAGAAGCCGTGCTCGAAATCGGTCTTGTGGCTGCGACCCGGCCAGTGCGTGCCATTCTGTCCGAAGCGCTCAAAGGCCGGGCATGAGCGACACATTTGGCGGCCAAGCCCGGTCGCTTGCAGCGATTGCCGGGGTGAGGATCGGCTGGGCTCCGCAGACTTTCTGGGACGCCACCCCATCAGAGTTGGTCATGACATTGGCGAACCCCATGTCGACCGATCACGCTCCACCAAGCCGGCAGATTATCCAAGACATGATCGAGCGAGAGCAAAATGGATGAAGCAATCGAAGAGCTGGTGATTGATGTACGCGCCTCAACTGACGGCTTCGCGCAAGATCTGGCGGGCATATCGAACACGATCGACACGACCTTGGTCGCGAGCTTTGATCGCGCCGGCCAAAACATAGAACGCGGCCTGATCGCCTCGCTGAGGCGTGGGAGCCTTGGATTCGACGATCTGAAGAGAATCGCCTTTCGCGCGCTCGATGATATCGCCGCCCATGCCTTGCAATCAGGCATTGGCTCGCTGTTCGGCGAGCAACAATCCTCATTTGGCGGCTTGCTGGGGTCGACGCTCGGCGCGCTGCTTGGCCTGCCAGGCAGGGCCAATGGCGGATTGGTCTCGCAAGGCCAGCCCTATTGGGTTGGCGAGCGAGGGCCGGAAGTCTTCGTGCCTTCATCGTTCGGTCGGATTGAGGCGAATACGGGCAACAGTCCCGGAACGCGCGACGTTCGGGTGGCGATCCAACTGTCGGCACCGCGTTCCGATAGCGCACCGACAGCGATGCGCCGATCGTCACGGCAAATTGCGAGCGCCATCCGCCAATCGCTGGAACAGAGCTAGGGAGCAGGCGCATGTCATTCTGGCTGGCGCGGCGCAAGCGCGCGCGAGACAACAGCTATCTGCAGCGCTTCGATCCGCGCTTTTGGACCGTCAATTTTCCGCGGCCAGCAATGGCGTCCTTCTTCTCGACAGCGGCCGATGCCGGGTGGGTCGCGGTCGAGCTGCATCACAGAAATGAGCTGGTCGGACTGATCTGGGAGAGCGAAGACACGCTCGATCACCCTTTGCTCGCTTACGAAACCAACCGCGACTATTCGCACACAACACTGCACTTTCGTTGGCGCTCCTTTGGAGTCGCGACCCTAGACCAGCCGCACGGGCCAACCTTGACGATCGAAGGGCGGGATGCGTCGGGCACTCCGCAGACCTGGTATGTACGGCTGTGGAATTATGCCTCTGGTGAGCCGACCGACGCCGTCATCACCTTGCCGTTTTCCAAGCTTGAGAGCGGATGGTCGCTTCCGGGCATTCCAGTGCACCCAGCGGATATCGACCGGATGTTCATATCCATTGTCGCAGCGGACTACGAACCCGGGAATGGCGAACGATTGGCAGAACCAGTCGTCGGCTACGTTCGCATCTCCGACATTGCGTGCGACGGTCGCTATGCAATGCTCGATCTGGGCGATGTCTTGGTGCCTCCGCATGGCGAGCGCATCGCGACCGCCTATGACGATCAATACAATCAGACGCCCGCGCGCGTCGTGCGCAGCGCAATCGGTCTCGGCTATCGCGAAGAGTTGCTGCATTATGTCGGGATGAGCCATTTTCCACGGCTCGCCCCATCACAGGGCGGCGAGCTACTGGTAGATCCAGCCGGGGAAATCTGCGCGCCTGCGCGGAATTGGCACAAATGGTTCTGCCGCGAGGCCCGCGCTGCCGGTCTCGAAGTGGTCATGTCGATCTCTTACGAATTGTTCGATCAATATTGTCCCGCGGAATGGAAGCAGCGCACCCATGACGGGTCGCCAGCCCTTACGGGATGGGTTCCGCCTTCGACTCTGTTATCGCCGGCCAATCCAGAGGCCATGGCATGGCTTCAGTCCTGCGCAGCAGGGTTCTCGCGCTTGCTGCAGAATCAGCAGCTTCCTGTGCGGGCACAGATTGGCGAACCGTGGTGGTGGGTGACGCCAGCGGGCGAGATCTGTCTGTATGATGATGCTGCACGGCAGGCTTTCGGAGGCTCTCCGGTCCAGATCGCAGATTTGCGCGAGGAACTGGACGGTGATCAACTGGCCCTGCTCGATCAGGCTGGCACCTTGTTGGCTCAATCGACAGCAGAACTGACCTCGGCAGTTCGCGAAGCCGCCGACGAAACTGCAGAGATCCTGCTACTGGTCTTTGCGCCAACCATTCTCGATCCCGATATGCCAGAACTGCATCGCGCCAATCTGCCGCAAGATTGGTCCCACCCGGCCTTCGACCGCCTGCAGACCGAAGATTACGACTGGCTAACCGCCGGCGCAGACGCCCTTCGAAGGCAGGCTGTGGCCAAGATATCCCAACGCCTTTCATATCCGATCGCGGCTCAAGATTATCTCGCCGGATTTGTGCTCAATCCGGCCGATGCCGACAATCTTTGGCCGCACATTGACGCCGGCCTCGACGAAGCAATTGAGCGTGGGATCGACCGGCGATTTGTCTGGGCGATGCCGCAAGTCACCCGCGACGGATACACCAGACTTGCCAATACGAAAGAAGATCAGATGGAAGCCTTCGATGATGTGCTTTACCCCTTCGCGCTTGGTCGAAATGCAACGGTCGCGGCGGAGTTTTCAACCGCGATCGCGGTGACCGCTTCAGGGCACGAGCGCCGCAATTCGCAATGGGCTGATGCGCGGCTTCAATTTGATGTGGGGACCGGCATTCGATCCGAACGGGAATTGGCTGATCTACTGGCCTTTTTCCGCGCGCGCCGAGGAGCAGGTCGAGGATTCCGCATTCGTGATCCATTCGATCACAGCTCGAATGGCATGACGAGCGAGCCCACACAGACAGACCAATTGCTAGGCATAGGCGATGGTCTGAGGGCCGACTTTGACCTCATCAAGACCTATGGCGACGGCGATGATGCGCAGCAGCGAAGGATCACCAGACCTCGTCATGACAGCCTCAGGGTCAGTGTAGACGGATTAGCAAACACCGATTGGTCGCTTGGCGAAAAGGGTGTCGTTCGATTTGGATCGGCTCCAGCACAAGATACTGCGGTCCGGGCGGGATTTCTATTCGATGTCCCAGTCCGTTTCGCGGAAGACAGGATCGACATCTCGGGGACCAATTTTGCCGCAGGTGAGGCACCAAGCGTTCCACTGATTGAAGTTAGAGAATGCGAATGACGCGCGCCTTCTTCAACCGGCCGCTCGACAACATTGCCACGTATTGGCGCATCGAACGAAGCGACGGGATTGCTTTGGGCTTCACCACGCATGATCGAGCGCTTCGATTTGACGGGCTAGTGCACAGGGCGTCGCCAGGATTGCTGCCCGCCTCGATCAAGCGCACGATCGCGCTTTCCGCAGACGATGCGGAGGTTGAAGGGGCGCTAAGCCACTCGGCTATCCGAGAACAAGATCTCGCTGCAGGCTTGTTTGACGACGCAGCGATTGAGATTGGCGCAGTTGACTGGATCACGCTCGAATTCCAGCCAGTCTATTCCGGGACTTTGGGCCAAATCGATCGAACGGACCATGGCTTCACAGCGCAACTTCGATCCGCAAAGGCCGAGCTCGAGAAGGATCTGGTGCCGAGGACGAGTCCCACCTGTCGCGCTGAGTTTTGCGGTCCGGGATGCAATCTGTCCCAATCTGCTTTCACTCAAAGACTTTTGGTCTCGGGCGTGAACTTCGAAACCAACTCGGTCAGCTTTTTAGGCATCGCGGTCCAAGATTTTGTGGGTGGTCAAATCCGGTTCTTGGAAGGCCCGCAAACCGGACTGCGCTTCAAGATTGCGACCCACATTGAGAACAAGCTGGTGCTCGATCATCCTTTGGCGGAGGGCATTGAAGCCGGCATGATCGTGTTGCTTTCTCAAGGTTGCGATCATCGGTTCGAGACCTGCCACTCCCGTTTCGACAACAAGGCGAACTTTCGCGGAGAGCCATTCATCCCGGGAAATGATTCGCTCGCGCGATACGGCACTGGGGCTTAGATGTCAGAGGGAGCGCGGCTCGCGCAAGCAGCCAAGAATTTCGTCGGCGTTCGTTTTCGCTTGCACGGCCGTAACCCTCAAATTGGAATGGATTGTATTGGATTGCTCGACGCTAGCCTGCGAGCGATTGGGCTTACGGCCACGCTGCCCAGCGGATACAGGCTGCGCAATCACAATATCGAGCGCTGGCTGCCCCTTGCCGAGCAGTCTGGCTTTTACTCGATCCCTGCCGCCAGTCGGGCCGGCGACGTTAAGTTGATTCGCCCTGCACCCGGGCAGCACCACATACTTATTCTGACGAGCGCTGCCATCGCAGTCCATGCGCATGCCTCGTTGGGACGGATCGTCTGCCAGCGCATGGATGATCGGATGGCCGCGGTGGGAGCATGGCGACTAGCCGAACAATCGGAAGGACAGCTCTGATGGCAACTCTCGTGCTTTCTGCGATTGGCAGCGCTGTGGGCGGGCCTCTGGGAGGGGCCATCGGGTCCTTGCTCGGTCGGCAGCTCGATCAAAAGCTGATTGGCAATGGAACTGTCCAAGGCCCAAGGCTCAAAGAACTCGCAGTTACGACTTCAAGTTATGGCCAGCCTGTCGCGCGCAATTTCGGGCAAGTGCGGGTTGCCGGCTCCATTATCTGGGCCACCGATTTGGTCGAAGCCAGCGATTCCGAGGGCGGCGGCAAAGGCAAGCCCTCGACGACTACCTATTCCTATTCGATATCCTTCGCTGTCGCGCTCTCAAGCACTCCGATTTCCAGGCTTGGCAGGATCTGGGCCGACGGCAGTCTGTTGCGAGGCGCCCAGGGCGATCTCAAGATCCCAGGGCAGATCCGGATCTATCACGGCGATGGGGATGACCCAGTCGATCCGTTGATCGAAGCTGAGCGGTCCGGCGTGGCTCCCGCATTTCGGGATTTCGCTTATGTCGTTTTCGAGGATTTGCAGCTCAACGAATTCGGCAATCGCATTCCAGCTTTGACGTTTGAGCTGTTTGCTGATGCCGCAGCTTCTATTCCACTCAAGGCTGTCGTTCCGGTGCAAGGAGATGCGGTGATCGAGGGATCGCTTTCACCTGCGCTTGGATTTTCGGATGAAGGCGGGCGGATGATCGACACTCTTTCGGTCATCAATCGCCTGATCCCGTTGAGTTGCACGACCACGGCAAGCGGACTGTCCTTGGTTCCAATGGGAGCCAAGAATGATGATCCGAAATCGCTACCCGCACAATTGATTGACGCGGAGGCTCCGAGCGCAGCTTCGAAAATGCTGAGGCGAGCAGCAGGAATACGCCGCAACCTGGCCATTCGATATTACGACACAAGCCGCGATTTTCAGGCGAGTGTCCAGCGCGCGACCGGCCAGAGAGCGTCAGCATCGACCGATACCATCGATCTCCCGGCAACAATGGCCGCAGCCGATGCGAAGCAATTGATCCAATCGGCCTCGCTCAGGTCAATCAGGGGGCGCGAGCGCATGGTCGCAACGATCTCCGCACTCGATCCGGAGATTGGCCCGGGTAGCTTCGTGACTGCTCCTGATCGAAAGGGCCTTTGGCATGTCAGGGAGTGGGAGTGGTCCGATGCGGGAATCCTGCTCGAGCTGGAGCGAATCAGTCATGCGGAGACGCGCGTGTTGGCAGGCGAAGGACTTCAGTCCGACTCTGGTCAACATAACTCGCCCAGAGATGAGCCTATCGGTCAGACTGTCCTGCATGCCTTCGAAGCGCCGCCCCTGGCCGGCGAGTCGATCAACCAGGCGTTGATCTATGCGGCCGTCTCGTCCGCAAGCGATAGCTGGAAAGGCGCAAAACTTTACCGCGCTCAGGCGGGCTCTCTCATTCCGATTGGATCGACGGATCGCAATCGGGCCATAACCGGGCAATTGATACAGCCTTTGCCGCCTTCTTCCGCAATCCTGCTCGAACCAAATGCTATCGCTTCAGTTCAATTGATCGACCCCGCGATGGCGCTGACAGGTTCGACCATCGAAGGCTTGGCGGAAGGGGCGAATCGCCTGCTGGTTGGCGGCGAAGTGATCCAATTCCGTGACGCAGAACATCTCGACTCCGGGCGCTGGAACCTGATTGGATTGTTGCGCGGACGTGGCGGGACGGAAGACGCGGCCCGCATCGGTCATCCTGTCGGAAGCAATATCACGCTGTTGGACTCGCGAATCACCGCTTTGGCAACTGACCAGTTGCAATCCAGCCATGACATCGAGATCGCCGCCATTGGCCGGGGCGACGCGTTAGCCTTGATCGCACCTGTTTCAAACGCGGGCCTATCGCGAAGAGCCCTCTCGCCGATTCATCCGAGCAAACGCAGAATTGACGATTCGACCACACGGTTTGCGTGGACACGCCGCGCACTCGGTCAATGGCTGTGGTCAGATCAAGCGGAGACGCCTCTCGTCGAAGAGCGAGAATCATACCAAGTCGGCTTTGGTTCGACCTTGAGACCGCACGCCGTCTGGATTCGAACCACGACCGCGTTCGATCTGACAGACACTGATAAACAATTTCTAATCGATCAATTCGGCGCCAGCGAGTTGTGGGTCCGTCAAATTGGGACCTATGCAAATTCGTCAACGCTGACACTTGAAGCAACTCTCAGCTGAGGAAGCGGAATGAGCGGACCAGAATTTACCACATGGAAAACAACGCATTATGGCATGCCCTTTCTCATCCCTGGGCAAGCGCAGAAAGAATTCTTCGTCAATCAATCCTTGGCCCTGATCGACGCGATGATGCAACCGTCAGTCATCGCCAGTCTGAATGAACCTCCGGCCAACTCAAAAGACGGCATGGCTTATCGTGTCACTGCACCCGCAGCTGGAGAATGGGCGGGACATGCGGATGCGATAGCAATTCGAATTGCCGGCGATTGGTCATTCGTGGAGCCACCACCTGGGATGCGGGTATGGGATCAATCACTGCAACAGTCGCTATTGTTTAACAATGCCTGGTTAGGCCTGACACCGCCGTCAGTTTCAGTCGGTGGAGACGTGGTGGACGAACAGGCCCGCTTGGCGATTGATGAACTTATTCAAGTTCTTCGGATTGCTGGGGTTTTTGCGAAGCTGTAATTTTTTGTTTTCAACTTCGCCCTAGCCACGATTGAGCCACCAATTCGAAATTGGGGCGTTTTTGTGCCAGCCGCGCAAAGATAGAGGCTTATTTGCAACAGTTTGGCAGCATTGATTGCTTGCGCCACAACTGGGGAAAAGTTAGAGAACGTATTGCGGCTCCAATAAGGTTAAAAAGGGGACTAAGAAAATGCGCAAGTTCGTCATTGGAATGGCGATGGCTTCAACAGCGCTCACTGCACCTGCCATGGCTCGCGAGGGCGAATGGTACATCGCAGGTGACGGCGGTGTGATGCTGGTCGATGATCAGACGTTTGACGTCAATGGAGAGTCGAACGAAATTGAAGCCAACTATGATGAGGGCTATGATTTCGGCGGCGCCGTCGGTTACGACTTCGGTGCTTTCCGCTTGGAAGCAGAAGCCAGCTACCGTGCGGCCGATCTCGATGAGATTACCGGTTCGGGCACATTCGGCATTCAGGCCGGCACCCCGACTAACACCGGCAATCCTGCCCGCGCGACTAGTGGCACCTTCATTGCCAATGGTGAATTCAACGCGCTGAGCTTCATGCTCAATGGCTTGTTCGATTTCGGTCCCGATGATGGCCTCCAGGCATTTGCCGGCGGCGGTATCGGTGTTGCGCGCGTCGACCTTGACGCGACGATCGATGCCAACGGCCCGGGTGGCTATGACGACTCTGATACGGGTCTTGCATGGCAGCTTCTGGCAGGTGTTCGCGCACCGCTGAGCGAAAGCTGGGATGTCGCGCTGAAGTATCGTTACTTCAATGCAGTGAATGTTGAACTGACTGATACTGTTGGTCTCCCGCTTGAGACTGACATCAGCTCTCACTCGCTGCTGGGTTCGATCATTTACAACTTCGGTGGTGAGGCTCCGCCTCCTCCACCTCCACCACCACCGCCGCCGCCGCCTCCGCCGCCGCCGCCTCCACCTCCGCCGCCGCCGCCTCCACCGCCGCCGCCGCCTCCACCACCGCCTCCGCCGTGCAACACGGGCCCATACATCGTGTTCTTCGATTGGGATGAGTCGGTTATCACTCCGGAAGCAGCGACGATTCTCAATGGTGCGGTTTCGGCTTACGCGAACTGCGGCACTGCAAACGTCATGTTGGCTGGCCACACCGATAGTTCGGGTAGTGTCACCTACAACATGGGCCTCGCAGAGCGTCGGAATACGTCGGTACGCGAATATCTCACCGGACAGGGCATCCCTGACGGTCGGATTTCCAGCGAAGCATTTGGTGAATCGCAACAGCGTGTCGCCACTGCCGATGGTGTTCGCGAACTTCAGAACCGTCGTGTTGAAGTCACCTACGGCCCAGGTTCGGGCATGTAAGGAACCGCTTCAGAGCGAACCAATTAGGGGCCGGAGCAATCCGGCCCCTTTTTTGTGTCTTGAGTGATAGCTGATCGGCGAAGCCACGATGGCCTCCAGGGACAGGCGGCTCTGGCCGATGTCTCACGCGGGGATTTGGGCCGAGCGACTAGGCTTTGTCGCTAGGTGAGGAATCAAAATCCACGCAAACAACGGCGCTGCCCTCCCTCTGCACAGAATGGCGTGCCATTGCTGAGAACCAGCAGTTCGCGCAGAATTAGTTGGCCCATCAGGCCGACCAACGACACCGAACATCGTCCGACTACGCATCTACCGCAGCCCTGCACTGTGCGATCACCGGCTGGCGACGACTTCGGTAATTGTGACGCACAGCCGCAAGCTACGATGCAAGCGCTCCATCAGGTGCTTGCGGTATCATCGAGGTCTTCGCCCTCAGCCTTGGCTCGTTCAAGCACTGTCCGTTCGGCATCTGGCACTGTGCGATAAGCGATCAGCAGCAAAACCAAACCAATCGGCACTGCGATCAAAAGGCTCAAGCCTCCGGTCGACAGGCTGCCTGTCATCGATGAGACTTGGCCAGCCATATAGGGTCCGAGCGCCAGACCAACCAAAGTGGTTGCCAAGAAGAAGGTTGCCGTCGCTGTGCCACGCATCCGCGGCAAGACCAGATCTTGCGTTGTGGCAGCTGCTCCGCCCAAGGCCGAGCTGGCCAGCAAGGACTGCAAGAACGCCGTAATGTAGAACACAGTAGTATTTTGTGTCGTGAACATAATGAAAAGGAATGGCGCAGCTGCTGCCAATCCAAAGGCCACTACAATCAGTCGGCCAGCGGGATTGCGCTCACGCAGCCAATCTGCAGCTCGCCCACCCATGATCACGCCAAGGAACCCGCCGACGGCGCCAGGACCACCAATCCACCAGCCCGCGGTTGATGGGGCCTCTTCCAATATGCGGATCGCGTAGGGGGCTGCCCAGAAGGAGGCCGCGTACGACATGAACGCAACCATGCCATAGCCCAGAATTGTCGTGAGGAATGCTGGCGTTCCCCAAATCAGCTTGAAGGTCGGAGCATCGCGACGCTTGAGAGTCGAGGCCCAAGAGAAGATTGCATAATATCCAATGCCGACGGCAATCCATTGCTGGAAATTGCCAGTCGCAGTTGCAAGCGCATAGGCAATGGCCGCGATGACCGCCGCACCCAGCAGGTTGAAGGCCAAGCCTCGGGGCCCGGCCTGCGAGGCCCCATAAAGCGTAAAGGGCGGAATGACGGCAATCAGCTCTCGGAAAAAGCCGCGGAATGGATCCTTAGGTGGTGGGGTGACGATGCCATCGCTCTCGCCACGCAGAGGCTCGCGAAGAGTGAACACCAGACACGCCAGCAACAATCCCGGCAGGCCCACCAGAATGAAGGCCGCTTGCCAACCAGCCAATGCGAGCGGCGCTTCTGATTGGAGCGGATAGGCTTCATTCCAA
>Ga0207422_1003239_pt1 | contig 17018 bp, 20 predicted proteins | sample MarCyaLeptolynsp_FD_187757 | JGI IMG/M metagenome (GOLD analysis project Ga0207422, IMG submission 187757) | Marine cyanobacterial communities from Panama - species 1 Leptolyngbya sp. (SPAdes) | ecosystem: Environmental > Aquatic > Marine > Unclassified | place: Panama: Panama City | collected...
TTGAATAAATTTCATATAACTCGCTATTTTTCAATAGCATGAATTTACAAAAAGCCCACTAATTAATCAAGAAATTGGTTGAAAATTGCATTGAAAAAGAAAGGTTTTTAGACAGTTTGACGTTTTGCATATGGCTTTGTGGCGGTTTTCGAAGCGCTTTCTTGTCGGCTTGCAACAAACTTACTTAAAAGCCTAAAACGTTGGTTTAGCACCTTACCCGCCATAAGCTATATGCATTGTTGTGGCAAGTGCTTCATTTTTTGAACTTTATTATTTCATCTTTCAGTTTCGGAAGTTCTCTCACTATTATTGTCCAGATAACTTCGTCAGATATGTTGTCATACTCGTGGGCTATTCTGTTTCTTGTTCCAATAACCTGTCTTGCGTTTTGTATTTCGATTTTAGTGTTCTTGTAGTTCGTTATCCTGTTAACTGCTTCGCCAATAATTTCAATATTTCGTTCGACCGCTTTTTTGGTCTTTAGGTCTTTCTGAAATTCAAAAAAATCTTTCTTTTCAGGCAAAAAATCAAAAATCTCATCAATTGACCTTAAAATGCCCTCAAGCCAAGCATTTATTTTATTATCCATAAATCACAACTTTTGACTCGTCAATTTCCTTTCTGAAAAATGAATTTTTTATTCCACGTTCTTCAATCAAGTCAATTTGTCGCTTTAAAATCAATTCCAATTTTTCTTTTAGTTGGAAATACAGATCGGTATATTTTATTGGATCATTTTCATCAAAGTCAACCACAAAGTCTAAGTCGGAATCAGATGAAAAATTGTCGGTCAAAACAGAACCAAAAACAGAAAAGTTCTTCACTCTGTATTCTTTGCAAAGCTTTTTAATTTGTTCAATATTTTTCTCTGAAATTTTCATCACCTATTCATTTTATTACAATTTACAATTTTTCTGTGAATTTCGTTTTAGCATTTGCCACAATCGGGTCAGGCAAGGGAATTTCACCCTCACCTTCCCACGGAACTCCCGAAAATCGGGACAGGCTATGCGTGAAAGTCTCCCTTCACACAGCCTGCCCCGCTTTTTTGCGGGGGCTCTTCATGTTCTTTGTCGCTGTGAATATACTCATGGGTGTACCAATTTCCAATGTTCGAATAAGCCATACCGGGCGCATGCCTGCCGAAATTTGGGGTAGTAGTTGATCAACGACTGCCCAAACGGGGACCTAATGAAGCCGTATTTTCAACTATCTCATCCCAAATTTAATCCATGATTTTGATGGGGCTGGGAGAGCTATGCGCCAGCCGAAAAAAACCTTCGATGAGAGCCATGGAATAGCTGAAATAATCCTGTTTTTTTTCTTTTTAAATGAATTCTGGTATCGGTAATTCACTTTTTGACCTGACATGGCACCTTAAGCGACCCAAAAATCCCGACTCAAACCCCATAAGCACTTCACCGGTTCCGTGCAACAGCGTTTTCATGCTTGGCTTTACAAGCCGCACGAAAACTTAGTTGTTGTGTGCAGTGTTTTATTCAGTTCTACTTTCAGTTTTCAATTCTCCAAGGTGGGTTTAATCGGTACTCTCCACCATAAAATAATATCAGTTGGTTTCCGTCAATATCTTTTAGTCTAGCTTCTCTCCATAACCAACTTTGGTCGGTTGGTTCTTGGGCAAATTCAATTCCTTTTCTTTTTATTTTACCAACTTGTTCATCCAAGTTTTCGCATTCAAAATACACATAAACTCCATCACCTTTGGGTAATTCGTCCGTTTGATGAATTGAAAAGGTCGAATTACCAATAGGGCACTCAAATCGCGCATAATGAGGTAGAGACTTCACGATTAATTTAAGTCCCAACTTTTCATAAAATGGGATTGATTTTGTCAAGTCCAATGAAGGAACAGTTATTTGATTTAAGTTCATTCTTTATCGGTTGATTTACATTACACACAAAAGGTCCGCAGCTGCATAATGGTGAGGGGTTGTACCACTAAACTTTCCTACAAAGCACGAACCCTCTGTTTGTGTATAGGTGATGTTATGCCTTCGCCCTTCTTTTTTTGTCTTAAGCTTTGTTGTCAAATTGAGCCCATTTAGCTTTGATTTTTATAGGTTTTGGTTCCTTGAATCTATTGATTAGTTTCAGCTTCTTTCCACGACCAAGCCAACCAAATGATAGATAACAAAGTAATTATTTCAACAGTCACAAAGAAAACGTGTATCGTGGGCGTTGCAACGAATAGAGAACCTAGCACACCTAAAGTTTGAATCGTGGCTACAATTATGTTAGCCCAACGATTTATGTTAAACTTCAACAATCTCGAAAGGAGAATCATAACCATTGCCAATTCTAAGAAAACGGCTGCAAATAGCATCATTTCAGGTGTTGCTAACGAATTAACAAACTCCACATCTTCTGGTGCGGATGGTTTTACATCACCTAATATTTTAAGCACATTTAAATAAATTGTATTTAATATGAAAAATATCCACAATGTTGATAAGATAACTTTTCTATCTTTAGTTTTTTCTTCTGTATTCATTTTTTTTGTTTTTAGTTTGACGAGACTTTATCATTTTTGTTACAAAACTTTTAAAAGAGTCAGATTTTATTTACTTTTTAATACTTAAGTTACTAATTATTTGTTATTTTTATATTGCTTGTATGCTAAAAAAGCTATCCAAATGGCTACGATGACAATTAAAATATTTCCTGTTTTCGAAATGTCAAATAAGCCGAAAGCTACAATTACAAAACTACCCACTACCCAAAACAGGTCAAGAATTGTTATAGTTGTTACCAATCCTTTATTGGATAGTTGTTTAACAGAAACGAAAAATACAAAAGCAGAAAAAAACAAGAGAATTACTCCTATTACTGGAAATACATAAGTGTTGTTTATGTCAAATAATTCATTTAATTGGCTTACAAAAAGCAACATTGTCAAACCACTCAAAGCTGAGAAAATACTATTAACTGTTAGGTAAGTTTTTAATTCTTTCATTTCTTTTGTGCTTTAATTTTTCTTGGATGTGGCGTGCCATATTCTACATAATATGCAAAATCTTCCAATAAATGATTTCCCAATTTTGACATTTGCATTTTCATTATTGGCTTTAAAAGTGAGCCCAAAAAACCGCCCGTCTTTATGTCCATTTGGATTTGAAGTTTGCATTTGTCTTCTCCTAAGTCAACTAATCTCCAAGTATTGGTTGCATACTTTACTATTGAAGGCATACCTTCTGCTATTTCATAAGCCAAGGTGTATTTTTCATTTGAGAATTCATAAAGTTTCTCCCTGAGGCTACCCATAGTTGTTGAGCAACCACGTTCAGAACAATGGGAATCGTTAAAGTTATCTCCAATCCCTTCTGAATGGTTAACTGCTGAAGCCCATTTTGATGGATTAGCAAAATCAAGCCCTAACACTTTCCAAGCGTCTTTGATGTTTTTGGCTATTAAAATTTCTTTTTCTATCACCATAATTTTATTTTTCTTATTTATGGTACAAAAATAAATCGTTCATTTATGATGTTTTTTTCTTAAAAGTGCAATTACTTGTCATTTTGGCTCAAGCGATATTCCGTTGGTGATTTTCCATACTGTTTTTTAAAAGCCTTGTTAAAATTAGAAATTGTTTCAAAGCCACTTTCGTAGGCTATGTCTGAAATGTTTTTTGACATAAATGAGAGAAGGTGAACCGACTTCTCCAATTTTTTCTTAAGAATATATTTTGCTGGGCTTTCTTTGTAATAGTCATTAAATTTTCTTTTGAAAGTTGCTAAACTCATACTGCATAGGTGGGCTAATTCAGGCAAAGAAAGGTTTGAGTATGTATTTTGTTCAATAATATCATTAAAGTTATATTCGTGGGTCACAAAAAGTGAGTTTACAAAAGCATTTATTGAATTTCCGCTTTCACTTTTGCTCAATAGCAATAAAAGCTCTTTAAGTTTTGTAATTATCAGATTCTCGTCAGCAACCTTGGGATGGTCAAGCATATAGTTAATACTGTCAATAAATGACTTCATTAAAGGCTCAATGTCAATTTTTACCGTATCGAAATTACTTTTGAATTGCTCAATAGATAAATCTGATTGAAAAAAACTCTTTACCATTGTTGGATAAAAAAATATGCCAACTACAGAAATATTCTGATTCTCTGTTTTTTCGTTTACAGTTACATTTTCAATTAAATAGTTACCACATTTTGCAAGCATTCCTTCACCTTCTCTAAATGTCAATAAGTTTGTTGGCGTCCGAAAATGAAAGGCTCCTTTGGTTAAATACAAAAAACAAGCTTCGTCTTCAATAAAAAGTTTAGGTACTCGTTTGACGTTAGAGGACATTACAAGTCGTTCAAAGACTACTTTTCCTTTATGCTTAATTTCTGTCTGTTCTAAAATCATTAGTTGTTACACTTTTTTTGCGAGTCTCTTGAAATTCCTTTAACTCTTTTATTCAGGACGGGTCAGCATTGCACACAACGGTCGCAGCTACACGAAGTGTGCAAAACCACACCCACAGCAAACAACCCATTATTTTTATTTTGTTATTAAAAATACACAAAAAAACACCGACTTTACCCGGCACATTTTGTGTAGCTGATGTTGCAAGATGTGCTTCCTCCACACCGATTGCGCACTGCTTTTTCTTTTTTATCTTTCTAAAATTCCGCAAAAATGCGTTCTTCAATTCGTTTATTTACTGACTTTTGCAAGTATGTTTTTGTTTTCGGCGTTGCTTGCGTTTTGAGAATCAAATCTTTTCAAAATCTTTTTAAATTCTTTGCGCAACACTTGAGCATTTTTTGAAATCTTTTTAATCTTAAAAGAGTTCGGCGTACTATTTTCTGAGTTTATTTTTTCATTAAATGACTTCAAAAAAGTACCGAATTAAACCACATAATTTTCTCCCTGCATATCTTGCAACGTCTTGTATAAAAACTGTGCGAGCTGGCGAGCGTGATTGTCCGCAGGACAATCCGCCAAGCAAGCGAGCATGGAGTTTCGATTTGAGACAGGTTTAAGCATTGTTTTTATATGTTGTTGTGCTTTCGTGCTTTATTTAATCTTTATAACTGACATTATTTCGGCTGCCGGCTTTTTGCAGTCCGAATCCGTAAGAGAAAGTCCGAAAGCTTCATTTAAAACGGTTCTAACTATACTAACGGTCCGTGTCTGCATATCTCCTTTTTTTGGGAAATGTAAATTGGTTCTTATGTGAAACAACATATCATTAGCCTCAGTAAAATAATTATCTAAATCCGAAATTTCTTTACTTCTGGAGCCTAAAGGATTCCAAGCGGTCAGAATAGCCTGAACATCTTCACTTTCCTTTTCTCTTCTTTTGTATTCCTCGGTTTGTTGATAGTCAGTCATATTTCTTGTTTTTGCATGAAGCACAACGTTTTGCAGCTACAAGAAGTTGGCGATTTCGGAGACGAAAACTGTCTGCAACCACTACACTTGATACGAAGCACAAATGTTTATTTAACCACTGAACCGCCAATTTCTTGTAGGTGCTGTTACCTGCTGGCCTTCTGTCTACCGTGTCGCTGTATGCCTTGTCTATATTGAGTTTCCGTGTCATTGTCTGCTGTGTTTGTCGGGCTGTGTGTTGGTGTATTTATATTTTTTTTTGAAGGGTTGGGAAATTTTTAAAAACAATTTTGTCTGTGTTGGAAAAGTAAGCTCTTTTGCAATTTTTGGTCTGTGCGTTGGCTTGTGCGAATTGCAAATGTGCTTGCTTTTGGGGTTGGTGTCATGTTCCTGATATTACTCTGTAAATGATTAGTCCTACTGTCAAGCCAATTGAAACAAAGAGTAAAATTTTCATAAGATTATTTTCTTTAGAGACCCTTTCAAACATCTTGGTAAACTCTTTCTCTGAATTGTCAATTCGTTGTTTGGTTGCGTTCTCCGCTGATTCAATTCTTGAAGTCAACTCTTTTTGTTTTGAGGTCAAGTCGTCTTTGATATTTCTTTCAATGTCGCCAAGTCGTTGCTGTGTGTTTTGCAGTCCTTGATTTATTGAACTAACAGTTGCATCAAGTTTGTCAAGTCGAGTTGGAAAATCAACTTTGTCAATCTTGTTTACTAACTTCTCTGTTTCCGATGAAAGGAATTTATATTCATCAAGTAAGTCCTTGACTTCCTTCTCAACACTTTTAAATGACTTAGTAATTTTTTCGCCTAAGTCATTCAGTTTAGTAGTTGAATCTTGAATGTCCTTTGAAATTTGTTTATGATGGTCTTTGTTGGAATCAAAAAGTAGCTTTTCAATCGCTTGCAAATGCTTGGAATACTCTTTATGAATAGAGCTAACTGCACTGATAAGTGCAGTTGCGTTTTCATCTGCTTTCTGCAAATGTTTAACGGCTGGCTCCAATTTGTTTAACTCAACTTTGAGTTTCTCAAGATGCGAATGAATGTCTTGGTTCATATTCTTTTAAAAATTTGTTGTTAAAGTTTTCCAACCATTCCGAATGAACTTTCACCGAAAGGATAGTAATTTGATTTTCCATTATTTCCTGAATACCTGAATGAGTTGAAAATTGTAGAACATACTTTTTGTAACTCTCTGCTTCATTTAAAACTGTGTCAAATGTCCAATTATTTTCTTTCTGAAATTCTATAAACCCTTTTGAAAAACTATTTGATGCTTCGTCCATCAATCTTTTATTCTCTGGCTCTAAGATGAAAATTGAAAATGCTTTTAGCAAATGAAAGCAAGCATTGTCAGGTTGTGGAATCATCAACCTCACGCAAGCTCCTCGCAAGTGTTTTAGATTATTGATGTGTCCGCCTGTTTTATCTTCATCAATGATTTCGATAAATTCCCAAACCCATTTTATGTTTTGCTTTTTCCCTTCGTCTGTTCTATCTGTTAGAGATTTATTTTTTCCGTTTACTTCATAGTTCTTCCTTGCATACTTTGAATTGAAATATAAATCAACAAACTCTTTAAATTCCTCACCACCTTTTTCTTTTCCAACCTCACACGCTTCCTTCATTACTCCGATTCCTTCAAAGCGTTTCTTTTCAATCTCTCGGTAAACAAAGTCAGTTAAAAAGAAAAGACACTTTTGAATTGCAGTTTCGCCTTCAAACTTTTTCGCCTTTTTGATTTCCTGTTTTGTTCTGACTTCTGAATAATATTTACGGATATAGTTTTCAAGGTTTGCAAAATACTGCTCGTCTGTTTTTCTCTTTGCATAAACCGTATAGGTTTTTGCATTGAAGTCAATAGTGTAATCGTCTATGATTCCAACAGTAGATAATCTGTAAAGTGCTTTCTCTGTGTCCGCCTTCGTTCTAAAACCGTCAAACAATCTTTGCAATTCTTTTTCACTTGTTCCGACTGGATTCTTTTTTGCCTTGTCTCTGTTTGTTGCAACTGTTTCAAATGATACACCACCTAACTTCGAATTTACTTGGTCTTTGAAATCATCAAATGAATTTGAAAAGAGTAAAATTTCTTTCGTGGCCAAAGTGTCAAACTTGTCTGTGTTGCAAGCTGTCTGCAACCATCTGCTAATAATTTCTATTCTCTCGGTTATGTTGTTTTCAAAACGCAGTGTGAGTTCAATTTTTTCGTTTGCTTTCAGCAAAGTTTCCAAACCTGCAATTGTAGTTGATTTTTTCAGCCACACATTTACATCACCATTTGCGTTTGACTGAATAAAATTCTTAATGAAAGTCAAGACAGATTCACATTCATCTAGTGGCTTTGTAATTCTACTTGTATCAACTTTCAAACTCGGAATCCAAACTGCTCCATACTTCTCTTCAAAGGTTTCACCGTTGACAAACAAATACCAATATCCTTTTTGGCTCTGCCACAATGCTAAGTTTATGTCTTGCTGAAACTGTTCGTAAAGTTTAACTTCAATATCAAACAGTTTATTCGGAGTGTGAATTGCTGTAAGTAATTCATACAAGATTGCTTTTTCTTTTTCAACGCCTTTGAAGGAAGAGTTGTGAAAATATAGAAGATTATCTCTGTCAATCTCATGTTCCTTAGTCCCGTTGTTAACTCGTTCATTATTGAATAGAATAAAACAAGTTGCTGGCTTTCTATCTCTCCCTGCTCTCCCTGCTTCTTGAACAAAACTTTCTATTGAGCTTGGATAGTTGATATGAAAAGTGAATCTCACATTTGGTTTGTCTATTCCCATTCCAAACGCTTTTGTAGAAACAAGTAAATTGAGCTTGTTTCCTATAAAATCTTCTTGTGCTTGAATGGAATCTATTTCAATTAACTCACTTGTCTTTTCATCGTCTGCATCTGAACCCATGAATGAACCCAACTTTAAGTTGGGAATCTTTGCATTTGAAACTGCATCATAAACTCCTCTGAATTGTGTCGCATTTGCTTTGAATCTGTCGGTCACTCCGAAATACCAACCCTTGTGAGGACAAAAGATTATACCCGCATAATCGTTTGATTTATCAAACGGAAATCTTGAAAGTTGATTGATAAGTTTAGCCTGTTTACTTGTGCCTAATTTTTCTTTCAACTTCCAATCGTCATCTTGCTTAGTCAGGTTTGCATTGACATCAATAATTTCATAACTCAATTCCTTTCTGTTTACTGTGTCAAACCTGATAACACTATCTTCTTTCAATCTGTGCTTATCGTTGTTGCCTGAAAGTTCTCTCTGAACATCTGAAAGAACATCAAAGGAAGCAGTAGCAGTCAATCCGAAAAGCGGAATTGTTTCTTTGTTCTTTGTCTTACAAAACTCAATAGCGTTTTTGCCTAAACTCAAATAGGAAGTTCGGAAGTCGTGTCCCCATTCAGAAACGCAATGTGCTTCGTCTATTACACAATAGTTGAAAAAGATTTGATTTTCATTCATTGTGTTCAGAGTGTCTCTGAATTCCTTCATCTGTAATCGTTCAGGAGAAATGAAACTAAAAAGCACTTCACCATTTTTGAGTTTTTTAATTTCTCGTTCCTTGTCTTCTCTTGTTTTTAAAGATGAGTTGATGAAATTGCAAGCATCAATTTGATTTTTCTTCAAGTTGTCAAACTGGTCTTTCATCAAAGATTTTATGGGGTCAATGACAAGACAAATACCTGGCTGCAACAAAGCAGCAAGTTGATAGGTCAAGGATTTACCGCCACCTGTCGGCAATAATCCAATTACGCTTTGCCCTTGCAATGCTTTGTTCAAAATTTCCAATTGCCCTGCTCTGAAAGTTTCTTTTCTAAAAATGTTTTGAAGAAAATATTCAAGCAATAAAACTTTGTCAGGGTCAAAAACTGTTTTCTCTGGCTCTTGAATATTGGGAGTTACAAAGTTTGTAAACGAAATAATATCAGAAGTTAGAAAATGTCTTTTCGTGTGCTGATGATGTGAGGAACGAATAACAACTTTGTTTTTCGCTGCAATAAAAATTTCATTCCCTGAAAATCCTTTCCGTTGCAGAACAGAAATATCAAGCAACAAATCAAACTCAATACTTGATGTTGCTAACGCAACATCAAAGAATTTGATGTTTGAAAAATGTTTCTTGAAATCTTGTTTGTTTATTTCTGCTGACTTGAATTCAGGAGTTACAAAAACTGTGAGTTCAATTTCAGGAAAAACATTTTCGCCTTTTAAGGCGAAAATGTTTTTTAGTTGTTGTTGCAAATCTGCTATTGCTAAAGCAGCACAAGGAACATCTCTTTCAATTATTGCAATGTTCCATTTCTTGTTTTGAAGATTGAGTTTGTTTTGAAGAATGGAATGAATCAAAACTTTTTGAAGTCGGGCAATGGCAAATGGAGATAGAACAACTTGAAGTGTTTTAAGTCCTGTTTCGTTTTGGTAAAATGGAGTTGTAAAATTTTGTTTGAGTATTTGAAAATAATTCTCCTTTGATAATTCTTTCAATCGGTTTACTTGACTTTGAATGTTCCCGAAATTTCTTGTCTGTATTCGTAAAGTATTTAACCAACCTGCGTTTGCCGCTGCTGTATCTCTCTGTCCGTCCAAAATCATTTGACTTTGATTCTCCCAATGATGTGGTCCATCAACTTCAATTACAATTCCGTGCTTGTCCGAAATCTTGTATGGAAATTCAATAGTGAAATCTGTTCGCTGTCTTGTAAAAGTTGAATCAAAATTTACGATTGAAGTAAACTCTCTTTGAGATTCCAAAAGCTGAAACCATTCTTCACCTATGAATTGGGGAATGTGTCTGAACAAAAAATCTTCTTCGTATTTGCTGCCGATTTTATCAAACTCAAAACTTGGTTCAAGTTTGAGTTTTGATTTTTCGGCTTTTATTCTTGGGTCAATTGTATGAAGCGATTTGAAAAGAAGTTTTGAAATGCTGTCAAATGAATTGTTGGGAATCGTTTCCATGTTTCCCAATTCATCGGTTTTCGTTTCACCGATTTTGAAAGCGTTCAAAAAAAACTGTTCAAGAAATAAGTTTGGTCGGGTAGGTAGTCCTTTTGAAAGCAGATTACTTAAAACTGCTAATTCGGGTTTGCTGTTGTCAATCGTTGCGGTGTCAGAATCAATTTCAAAGTAGGATAAACTTTTAAGCAAAGCATTAACTTCAGAGTTGTCGTTACTCTCTGTTAGTTTCTTTTTGATAAAGTCAAATATGTATCCTGCTTGTAGTTGCATTAGTCAAATTTCATAGATTTTCTCGGAACCCATTTGTTTTGACTTTTGCTAAAAAGTAAAATTTCAAATTCCTGTGGAATGATTGATTTACATTTTATCTCAACAATGCCAACCTTTTCAGATTCAATTGTCAGGATTTTACTACTTGATAAAAACGGTTTGCGAACATTGAATTTGAAATTCTCACCTGTGTCAGAAAGCTTTTTCATTTGGCTTACGTCCTCGCAAATAATAGTTCCTGCATAGCGTTCCAATGGTGCCCATCTTCCTTCGTTGCCATACCAACCTCCTGAAATCACTTCTACTTTTGTAGGCAGCTCTTGAAATTTCTGGTGGTCTTTGAGATAAATACTAACTCCTCTACCTTCTACGAGATAATGAAGTCGGATATTTTTCCCCTCTTGTTCTATTTTGTATATATAAAACTGGGGTTCTTCCTTGAAGTTTAAAGCCCAAGGAATGTTCTTGTTCTCAATAAATTTTGCTCCTTTTAAACTCATATTAAGTCTATGTTAGTTCGTTGGCAAAAAATGGCTCTTTTGGTTTTGTGAAGGGTCGGCATGTGTGTCGGGCAAAACCAAATGTGCCATTTGTGCGGTTGGCTAAAATTGTTTTTAACAAATGTGCGTTGGGAAAAAATAAAAATACAGAAGCGTTTGCTTTTGTGTCGGCTGTCTGAATGTTCACTTTTTCTGTCCTTATTTTATGTTTCATTTTGTCGTTCCTTTTTGCTCGGTTCGTTCTTTAGGCTTGCAGGTAACGTCTCGGCTATGAGTAGTTGCGTGGTTTAGCACTTAACTTTGCAAGTACACACAAAGTTGGAAATTCCGCAGGAATTTCCAAAGTAGGCGATAACAAGCAATTACTTATAGCCATTGTTGTGCGTTCGTACTTTTTATTCAGATTTATGTACTTCCAGTTCGATTTCCACCATAAATTCAGGTAATGCTAATCCCTTTACTTCAAGCCAAGAACCAGTTGGAAAGCCATTTTTATATATTTCAGCTCGGTAGGCTGATTTTTCGAGCATTTGAGCCATATCAGTTGTAAAAATGTCTTCTTTAACCACATCGTCAAATGTGCAACCATAGTGTTTTAATATTTTTTCCAAATCCGCATAGCAGTTTTTCATTTGTTGTTCTATATCGCCAATTGCCGTTGGATTTCCTTCATCGTCCATACTCACAGCTCCAGAAATTTTAATATCATTTCCAATTTTTACTGCGTGGGAATATCCATAAGCTTTTTCCACTTCTGGTCGTAAGAGAAAATATTCAGGTTTTTCAGATTCAACTATTACTTCTTTTTCAACTTCTTTCGTTTCTTTCTTTTGTTTTTGTTCACAACTTTGGAATCCAAAAGCCAATGCAAAAAGTGTTACGAGTAAAGTCAGTCGGTTGGTTGTTATTTTCATAATTATCTTTGTTTAGTGCCTACTTTGGTCGGTTTTCGGCTATCCCGTTTTTAAAGTGAGTTTCGTTTTTCAGTATGACGCACAACGTGTTTGGCTATGGTTTGTTGCGTGGCTCGGCACTAAGATAGCAAAAAATTACGGACAGAAAATCATGCAGTGATTTTCGAAAGTCGGCACAGAACTAGCAATAAACTATAGCCGGTGTTAGGCAACGTTTTTTATTCGATTATGAATTTAACGTTCACTTTAGCCGAAAACTCCATTTTCTCAAAATCAATCATAATATCTTCTTTCGCTCGACTTCCATAAATACTCGAAGCTCCTCTTATTTGAACTCCAGCCACTTTGCCTTGTAATTGGCTTGTAATAGATGCAGTTTCTAAATCGGATACATAAATAGCTTTTCCGATTTTTTGATTTAAAGGTGCAACCATATTTTCCGCATTTCGTTTCGCTTTCAAAATAGCTTTGGCTCTTAACTCAAGCAATAATTGTTCAGATTTTGAGTATTCTGTTTTAGTAATAGATACATTAGAAATTTCTTCACGTTCTAAACCTGCCATAACTTTTCCGACAGTTTGAGCATCTTTTAATATCAAAGAAAACATTTTTGTCTTTAGTACTTTTTGTCCAGCAAGAAAATATTTTTTGAAGTCGCTACTATAATCTACAACGGACAAAGATTTTTCTAAATCAATACTCAAAGATTTTAAAACTTTAAACATAGATGCCTCTAATTCTTCTGTTGATTTCCGATTCCGATTATCTTCCTCGTTTAATATAATCATCAAATGAATTTTATCTGGTGTGACCAAAGTGTCAACTTCCGCAATTGTTTCCAAAAAAGGTTGGTCGATAAAGTTTTTAGTTTGTGAATGACTTTGGAAAGTCAAAAATCCGATGATAAGTAGAAGTCCTATTTTTTTCATTTTTTTTAGTTTGGTTAATTCGTTATTAATTTCTTTCGTCGAAACTATGATTTCCTTTAGCTTCTTAAAAGTTAGAATGAGTGAATTAGCCTTTTCAATTAGTATATATGTTGTTTAGTACGATTTTTTTTCAAATGTTGCCTAACGGTTTGTATATGAGCTGTGGCGTGTCTCGGCACGAACCTTTCCAGATAAAAACTGGCTTTGGAAAATCCGCAGAATTTTCCAAGTGAGGACTGACCAAGCTATAGCTTATATACGGTGTTGTGCTTTCGTTATTTTTTATAACTTAAGATTATTTTTTTTCTTCTTCAAGTAATCCAATAACTTCTGTCATTCCATTGCTTATTCTATTCATATAATTAATCCTTACAACTTTCATCTGTAAAGAATTATTTAACGTGGCAAACGTAGAAGGACGTGCAAGGATTTCCAAAAATTCTTTTTCAGTTAATCTAAATCTTTCAGGTATCATTTCATTAGGCGTAGATAAAATTTCGCTTAATCCTATTTCTTTTCTTAGTTCCCAGTCAGAACCATTATAATACATATCATTACTAATTTTACGGTGAATGGTTCCACCAATGTCGGCAGACATTATCTCAGCGTAAAGTATTAGTACTTTCTTATTATTAATCATACTAAGCCTGCCTGACGATTTTGAATCTTCATAAATTGGTAAATTGAGATCATAAGGAATACCATATGTTATAAAATCTCCAAGTTTTTTCAGTGAATCTATTTGAATTGTCAATTCTCTAGATCCAATGTGTTTTAAATACAATTGACCGTCTGCAATTAGAGAATCACCAAGGGCAATAGCATCATTTATTATAACCCTCGATGATTGTAATTCTACAATTAAGTCTTCAATTAACTGTTGTTTAATTATCTCATTTTTCCTTGATTCATTCCAATTATTTAAACTCAGCGCAATCAAAATTCCAATAACGACCAAAACAATTTCTCCAATAGCATACTTTAAATACTTTCCCGCGTTATTTTTTTCCATAAGGTCGTAGCGTATTTTTCTAAAGAATTTTATCATTGGTTAGCGGTTTCTGGTAATGAAGCACAACGTCTCGTATAAAAACTGTGCGAGCTGGCGCGCGTGATTGTCCGCAGGACAATTCGCTAAGCAAGCGAGCATTGAGTTTCGATTTGAGACTGAACTAAGCATTGTTTTTATATATTGTTAGCCACAGTATTAATATCCGAAATATGGTTTTATTAAATAGAAGTTTAGTATTCCGAAAATAGCAAACCCCAATATGTAATTTAAGATTGTTTTGGTTGCATTTAGACTTTGGGCAACTTTTAAACCCTTGTAAAGTAATATAATCTGCCAGACTCCAATTACCGCTTGAATTAATGTGGATAAAATTACTAGAATTGAAAGAGTTAATGAAGTTACTGTATTAACCTCTCCTAATAAGATTTTTGCCATTATTAAATTTGAAAAAAGTAGTGGAATTGAGATGACTAAAGGAAGGTAGGTCCAGGTTAATGCATTATAGATCTTTTTTAATTCGTTTTGAGCATTAAATAAATGCCCGGTAAGACTAATTAAAAGTCCCACTATTAAGTTAGAAATTATCCCATAAAAAACACCTAAAGTAATTAAAGTCAGTATCGATACAACAAATGATTTTGCTGTACTAATATCATAATAACCACCGGATTTCATCGTGTAATGCATAAACATTATTCCATTTAAACTGAAAAGAGATAAAGTCCGCCACCAATTTACTTTTTTCGGTAGTGATTCTTCAAAATATAATTTTGGTTGTTGCCAGAGTAATTTAATTTTCTTCATATTGTGGCTAACGGTTCTCAGCTATAAGCAGTTGGGGCTTTTACACCCAAACTTTTCGGTTTAGCACAGACGTTTGATTTATTCATTTACTTTTCGTTTAAGCACCTAAACCCCAATTGCTTATAGGTGATGTTGTGGGTAGTGGTTCTTTCATCCCGCTTTGTCGTAGGCTGTTCTAATCCAATTAATCACTTCTTTGTCAATGTCTTTTATGTCGGTTAGATTGATTTTATGAGAACACATTGCGTTTGGTTTTTCGGGTTCTAATTTCCCATTTGGTTCTTGTCCTTTTAAGTTAATGCCAACTTCAAAACGTGTCTTGGTGGCAGGGTTTAAAGTCGCAAATTGCTTTTTTCGTCTTAAACTCACATAAGAATTTTTCGGTGCGACTTCTATGTCATTCCCGAAAGTTTGAATTTCGGAAATAAGTTTGTCGTAAAATGCTTTTAAATGTTCTTTACCCGTGTATTGTTTAGTTATCAAGTCATCTGTTTTTTCTGCTGAACCTGCGTCAGTTTCCTTCGCTTTATGAGCCACAAGATTGGCAAATCCGTGAGTAAACTCGTGCTGTTCTTTTAGGAACTTAATGACTTCCCCGTGCTTTGCAAAGTTTTTTTTCTTAACAATATCAATCCATTGCTCCAAGGTTTTACCTGTATTCTTGTGCAGGTTTTCAATCATTGTTTGTGTCGCTTTGTCCATATTTTAAGGTTTTAGCTTCCATATTTTATCAGAAAAAGGTAAGTATTCAGGAAGTGCAGCTGAACCATACCAAGTAAATATTTCGTAGTCCAAAAGTCCGTTTTTAATGGCAAGGTCTGTTTGTAATAATTCTTTTGCTTCTTCTATTGTTTTTAAATTGTTCAATATGAAAATGCCCCTGTAATTATTATCATTTTTTTTCAAAGGTCCTGCTACAATTAACTTACCTTCTGCCACCAAGCGGTTAATGTTATCCATATGTCCTCTGAAACTTTCGCTTATTAGTTCTTTGTCCGAAGTGGTGTTTGTTCCTGTTTTCAGAATTACCAAAAAATAACTTTTCATTCCATAGTCATCAGCGCCTAATTTGTCGGCTAATGTCTTGTCGTAATTCGGGTTTGAAATCAAACTATCATTGTCTGAGTTTGATTGTCCAAACGTCAAGTTTGTTACGATTAAAAGTGATATTGCTATAATAAATTTCATTGTCATTTTATATTGGTTGCTGTGTCGTTTTACCATTACCCACAACGGTCACATATATGAAATGTTGGGGATTGCGGGCGTCATCACTGTCTGCCGTTACAAAAGCTGATGCGGGGCAAAAACTTTCAAGTAACCACTTAAGCCCCAATATTTTATATATGATGTTGTAGGTAGGCTTTCTTATTCAATGTTCTCATATAAAGATACTGGGTCTCTAAAATATTCTACAGAGGAGATTTTTGCACTGCTAAATATATTGATAAGTAGTTTGATGATATCCTCTACAATAAGAAAAAGCATTTCCCAAGTTAAAAATTGTATTGGCTCACCTATTTTAAAATTAAAGGTTTTTTCCCTGTAATTTATTTCAAGGAATTCGTTCTTTTTTTTATCGGGAAAATAGAATCCATTATTGTGAATACAATTTCTAATCAATTTAGAGAACTGCAGTACGCTTGTACTATCATCGGTTTTGGTTTGAAATTTTATAAAACTAACAAAATCAGGATTTTTATAGTAATTTTCATTTTCTGTTTTTCTCATCAATATGCGGATACAATTTTCAAAGGAAGAAAAGACATCAATGAAATAGTGAAATCTCAAGAATCGTTCAGCAAGTAAAATATCTTGCATTTCATATGAACGAGATTCAAAATCTATAAATCTGGACTTAACTATTAAGATTCTTGAATGCTGTAGAATTGTATTTATAGAACTAACTCTAATGTCCGAATTCTTAATAAATGGAAAGGCCGATTTCAAATCAGACCTAGTGCGAATAATAAAATTCTGGATTTTTTCAGCATCTTTCAACGAATTGAATAAGTCTTCTCGAAACTTTTTAATATTTTCCATACAGTTTTTTTTAGCTTACCTACAACGGTTGCAGCTAAACGAAGTGCGCAAAACCCACACCCGGCAAACAACCCATTATTTTATATTAGTTTTTAAAAATACAAAAAAAACACTGACTTCACCCTGCGCATTTTGTTTAGCTGATGTTGCAGAGTGTACTTCCTCAGCGTTCCCCTCCGTTACGCAAATCTTTCACTTATTTCGCAAAAAAAAAGA
>Ga0207422_1003242_pt1 | contig 17004 bp, 16 predicted proteins | sample MarCyaLeptolynsp_FD_187757 | JGI IMG/M metagenome (GOLD analysis project Ga0207422, IMG submission 187757) | Marine cyanobacterial communities from Panama - species 1 Leptolyngbya sp. (SPAdes) | ecosystem: Environmental > Aquatic > Marine > Unclassified | place: Panama: Panama City | collected...
TGCGCAGGATCATGGCAACTTCGCCCGGCACGCCATCGCGCAGCTCGACATCGAGGTCGGCATCGCGCAGGGAAATCGGCAAACCGTTCTGACTTGCCGTGATCAGGTCGGGACTGGTGTTGCGGACAAAATCCTCTGTCACCAGACCGTGCCGCCCGGCGTCGATCACCAGAAGCGGCTCGTCTTCCGGAGACAGCTCCCGGAAGTTCTTCAATTGACGCAAACTGTCGGGTTCTAGAATTGCCTCGGCGATCGCAGGCGGACCAAGATCGATCACCCAGAGGTCGAGATAGACTGCATCCGGCTCGTCCTTTGCCAGAGGATCGTCATCGGCCCAGATCGTATCCGCAAACGCCTCGTCAACTTCGCGGTTGGTGACCACGCGCCGCCCGGCAATCCCTTCGTCGACCAGCTGCTGCCACGTCAGGTCTTCGGTGTAGTCGGGGTTCGGCTCGGCCGCTGCGCTCCCGCCAATGCCCTGCATCTTCTCTCGGGCAACTTTGAGGGCCGCCGCAAGCAGCGTTTCATGGGCGATCCGCACGCTGGCGGTCGCCTTGGTGACGCCGTCCAGATAAACCAGGGACGAGCCGCTTCCCCCGTCTCCATAGGGAACGCCGATCACGAGGCTGTCGGTGATGGAATAGCCCTTGTATTGGGCGATGAAATCCTGAAACGGCGCTTCTCCCAGACCCGAGACGAATATCGGTTCATTGTGGGAAACAATGTCAACGTCGATCAGACGGCCTTCGAGCGTCAGTATGACGAAGAGATTGATCGGTGCACCCGAAAAGCCCGGCAACGGGGCCAGGTGCTGCGTCTCGAAGGCATAGCCTGCCACCCGGCCATCCAGGTTGATAAGTTCGTAGACATCGCCCTCAATAAGGTCGCCCAACTGGTAGGGCGGCTGAATGTACCTGGCGGCTTCCTCCCGCTCCAGTTCCAGGGCGTTTGCCGTCGCGACAGCGAACAAGAGGATCGCGCCCGCGCACATCAACAGCTGCGCCAGCACGCGACCCGTCCCTCGCGTTCCTGGGTGTCTCTCCTCCATGGTTCGCAGTTTTTCCGCACGGCTCTGATGACGCAACTGTCCTTTAGTGCAGAGTGGCGGTGCCGCCTGTACCAAAGGACAAGAAATCCGTTGACGCAGATCAACGTTGCGCTGCCGTTGCAGGCGTTGACTCGGTCCCGTTCAGGAGAGGAGAAAACCCATGTCGATCAGGACCATTTTGCTCGCGGTGGCGGCGATTGCATTCACCCCTTCCGTGGAAGCGGCCGAAGTGTTTGAGCAGGCCAAGATCACGGCCGGCGAAATGCTCTACCGGGTCGAGTGCCGGAGATGCCACGCTCCGGACTCCAGCGACCCCAGTTACGGTCCGCCGCTTGAAAACATCATTGGGCGCGGCGCGGGCACCTTTCCGGACTACGACTATTCCGAAGCCCTTGCGGGCTCGGGAATCGTCTGGACACCGGCTGCCCTGCGCGCGTGGATGGAAGACAATACCGGCTTCCTGCCCGGCACAAAGATGCGCCATGTCGGCATCGCGGACAGAACGGTACAGGACATTATCCTGACCTATCTTGCCAGCCTTAATACTTCAGGCGGCGGTCAGACGGCCAAATGACCGGGAACTAACGCGGTCACACGACAACCGCCACGACCGCGAGACAATCGCCGGACTTGATGAGGCCGGGGAAGTGGCGTGCCATGAGAATGCCGGACCGCCCGGCCCGGTAGTCCGCCGGAGCAACGCCCGTTTTACCGGTCGTCCAGACCCGTGCAACCACGTCGCCTTTAAAGACGGCCTCCCCCAGGTCGACCAGCGGCTCGATCATGCCTTCGCTTTCACTGAAGACGAAGCAGTCGCCGTCGGGCATATCCAGCGAAATGCTTTCACCCTGCTGAACTTCACCCGGCAGGATGCCGGCGTGTTTCAGAAGGTTGCGAACACCCTTTTTCGCGATCGCGACGGAACGTGCCGTTGCAGTGCCGCCACCACCAAGTTCAGTGGTGACGAAGACCTTTCCCTTTTCCTCGACCGCCGTGTCATACATGCCGGTGCTGTCGATCTCGAGCATGATCGCTGTATAGGGCGCGTTGAAGGCACGGGCCGCCGCGACACATGCGGCCTGCTGTTCCTTGTCGTCCAGGACATGCGCGGACGCAAATGGCAGGAAGTCCAGCGTCTTGCCACCCGAATGGAAGTCGAGAACGATATCGGCCATCGGTATCAGGACGCTGTCGAAGTAATGCGCGATCTTTTCTGTCACGGTGCCATCCGGCCGTCCCGGAAAGGACCTGTTCAGGTTGCCCTCGTCGATCGGAGAAGTCCGCGTACCTGCCTGAAACGCTGGATAGTTGAATGCGGGGACGATGATGACACGGCCGTTTACGTCCTCTTGTGCGAGCGATTGCGCGAGGTCCATCAGTGCGACCGGCCCTTCATATTCGTCGCCGTGGTTGCCTCCGGTGAGCAACGCGGTCGGACCGGCCCCGTTGCGGATCACGGTGAGGGGAATCATGACCGACCCCCAGGCGGAGTCGTCGCGGCTATAGGGCAGGCGGAGAAACCCGTGATGCACGCCGTCTTCGTCGAGCGGTATTGTCGGGACGATCGGATTTTGAACCATGGTTCAGTCCTTCACGAAGAGTTTGCGCGGAACGCTCGCCAGACACTCCGGCGCGCCGTCTCGAATGACAATACTCTCAGTGATCTCGAACCCCCAGTCCTCCATCCAGAGCCCTGTCATGAAGTGAAAGGTCATGTTCTCTTCAAGGACCGACCTGTCGCCGCTCCTGAGCGACATGGTGCGCTCGCCCCAATCGGGAGGATAGGACAGGCCGATGGGATATCCGGTCCGGTTGTCCTTGGTGAAGCCGTGTTTCTTGAGAACCGCGAAGAAGGCGCGTGCGATGTCCTCGCAGAGATTGCCGGCCCGTGCCGCTTCAAGACCGGCTTCCATGCCTTCCAGAACGGCCTTTTCCGCATCGAGGAAGGTCTGCGTCGGCTTGCCGAGGAACAGGGTTCTGGAAAGCGGGCAATGGTAGCGGTGATAGGCACCCGCTACCTCGAAGAACGTGCCCTCGCCCGATTTCATCGGTTTGTCGTCCCAGGTGAGATGAGGCGCCGCAGCGTCGCTTCCCGACGGCAGAAGGGGCACGATCGCCGGATAGTCACCGCCTGCGCCGAGTTCTGAATCGTAGCGCAATCCGGCGTCGTAGATGTCGGCCACGAGATCGCATTTGCGCAGGCCCGGCTCCGCCTTTTCAAAAATACGGGCGTGGATCTTCTCGACCAGCTTGCCAGCCGTCCGCATGTAGGCAAGTTCCTGGCCGGATTTGACCGCGCGCTGCCAGTTCACCAGGGTGGTGACATCCTGGAAACGGGCGTTCGGAAGACCTTTCCGGAGCGCTGCAAAGCTTGCGGCGCTGAACCAGTAATTGTCCATCTCAACACCGATACGCAGCGCTCCTGCGCCGCGCTCCTCGATGCGCGCGGCGAGATAATCCATCGGATGACGCTCGGTCGACTGCACATAGTGATCGGGATAGCCGATGATGTTGTCCGGATGCATGAAACAGGTTCGAAGCGCGCCTTGCGCATCCTGGCCGCGCCCGAACCAGATAGGGTCTCCCTCCAGGCCCAGCAGGATCGCCTGGTGCACGTAGAAGGACCAGCCGTCATACCCGGTCAGCCAGGCCATGTTGGACGGATCGGAGACGATGATGAATTCGACACCGGCTGCCTCCATCGCGTTGCGCGTTTTGGCGATCCTGAGCTTGTATTCGTCCCTGGTGAAATGCAGCGTCGGTTCGATCATGCAAGTTGTCCGATCAGGTGTCAGGCGTTGACGTTCGTTCCAGTACCCGAGGCATCCGCGCGCTGACGGGCAAATGTCGCGATGGCGGTATCCTGAATGCCGGTTCCGGTCAGATCGCAAATCGTGATCTGATGCGCGCCCGTGCGGCCTTCGGCCTTTCCGGCGACGAAATCGCCGAGTTCGTCGAATTGCCGGTCTGCCGGGACGATGCCAGCCGCGATCGCATGATGCAGTTCACCCAACACTTCCGTTTGCGACTGCCGGTCGGGAACATAAAGATCGGCAACAGCAAGACAGGCCGGCTCCAGTTCCAGCTTGTGCTTCTGGTCCGAGCCCATCGCCGTGACGTGATGTCCGGCGCGCAGCCAATCCGCCCTGATCAGCGGCTCCACACTCGGTGTCGTGGTGACAATGACATCCGCTTCCCGGACCGCCTGTTCGAGTTGGGATGCGGCGCTTGTTTGAATGCCAAGGAGGTCGGCCATCTCCCGGGCCGTTGCCTGCGCTTTCGAGATGTCCCTTGCCCAAAAGGAAGCTTTCTCAATGGGACGGACAAGGCAAAGGGCCTGAAGCTGAAGTTTTGCCTGTGCACCCGCCCCGACAATGCAGGCCGTGCTGGCGGTTTCGGGTGCAAGGTGCTTTGCGGCCACCGCTCCAGCCGCCGCGGTGCGGATATCGGTGAGATAACCGTTATCCAGCAGCAACGCTTCGACAAAACCGGTGCGTGCAGAAAACAGGACCATCAGTCCCGATGCGCTCGGTAGGCCCTGTTTCGGATTGTCGAAGAACCCCGACGCCATCTTGATCGCATAGCTGTCGATGCCCGGCACATAGGCCGTCTTGACATCGACCTCGCCGTGGAACGCCGGGATCAGCATGGAAAGGATCGGCGGCATCTCGACACCGCCAGCTGCCAGAAGCGAGAAGGCGCGCTCGACACACGCGACCGCCTCGATATCCAGCTTGACGGTTTCGCGGAGGTCCGCCTCGGTTAATATCCTGATCTCGGGCAATCCTCAGCCCTCCCCTTCGTGCATCAGATCCACGGTTTCCCCGCAGATGATGCGCCTGTGCATGTTCATGTCGATATTGCAGCCGGTCAACAACGCGACCGCCGGGCCTTTCAAATCTGCCTTTTCCGCCAGGATCGCGGCGAGGCAGACCGCGCCAGACCCTTCAACCACCTGCCGTTCTTGCCAATAGGCATGCCGGATGCCCTCGGCGATTTCCGTTTCGCTCTGGAGTACGATCTGATCAACGAGGTTCCGGGTGATCCGGAACGTATATTGATTGTCGAGACCGATGCCGCCACCAAGCGAATCCGCCAGCGTCGGCAGTTCCGGCACCAGAACCGGGTGCCCTGCGTCCAGCGAGGCGGCCATCGCCGCACCACGCTCCATGGAAACGCCAATTATCTTCACATCTGGTTTTGCAGCCTTGATGGCAGCCGCCACTCCAGAAACGAGCCCGCCGCCGGACAGAGGCACGAGCACGGTTCCGACTTCCGGAACATCTTCCAGGATTTCGAGCCCCACTGTCCCCTGACCGGCGATGATGTCCGCATGATCAAACGGGGGTATCAGCGTCATCCCCTCGTCAGTGACAAGGCGGTCGACTTCGACCTGCGCTTCGTCCTGGGACACGCCAACGATGCGCACCTCTGCGCCAAGATCCCGGATCCCGTCGACCTTGTTTTGCGGGACAAGACGGGACATGCAGATGATGCACCTGATACCGGCCTGTCTGGCCGCAAAGGCGAGCCCGCGGCCGTGGTTGCCTGTCGAAACACCAACCACGCCGTTAGCGCGAGCCGTTTCACCAAGCGCCAGCACTGCATTGGTGGCACCACGCAACTTGAAGCTTCCGGTCTTCTGCAGGTGTTCGAGCTTCAGATGAACAGGTGCGCCGCTTGCCTGCGTCAGGGTTTGCGAGGGAACAACCGGCGTGCGCAGGACCATGCCTGCAATACGGTGACGTGCCTTGTTAAAAGCGTCCGCGTCGAGCGGGGAGGAATTGAGGTTCATGCAGCGGCTCGGATTTTCCCGCGAGGTGGTGCGAGGTCGCGGAAATTTCCGAAACCGGTCCGGCGATGATGGAAATAAATTTCGAGCCAGGTCAAGAGCCTGTTTGCCGTCACTCGTCTCAAGCATGCCGGACAGTGTTCAGCGGCCCGGGGACAGACGGGCTACATCTGGCTCGGCAGGAAGAGAACCAGAGCCGGCAAGGACAAAAGCAACAGCAGGCGAATGATGTCCACCATCCAGAACGGCGTGACGCCCCTGAAGATCGTTGCGGTCGGAACGTCCCGCACGACTGCCCTCAAGACAAAGACATTCAGGCCGACAGGTGGCGTGATCAGGCTGATTTCAGTAACGACCACCACAATGATCCCGAACCAGATCGGATCGTAGCCGAGCCCCGTCACGATCGGAAAGAAGATCGGGACGGTGAGGAGCAGCATGGACAGGCTTTCGAAGACGCAGCCGAGCGCAATGTAGATCAACAGAATGATGCACATCACCACCCAGGGCGGCAGGTCGTAAGCCGTTACAAGGTTGCTGAGCGCGGCTGGCAGCCCGGCGACATTGACGAAGTTGGAAAAAATCCAGGCGCCGATCAGCACCGCAAACAGTCCGGCCGTTGTCATGGCGGTTTCGCGCAAGGCGTCAAACGTGTCGGACAGTGACAGACGCCGCCGGGCAATCGCGATCAGGAACGCGCCCATCGCGCCCATTCCGGCCGCTTCCGTCGGAGAAAAACTCAAATTGAGCGGCGGAACATCGAACACACCATAAAGGCCGCCAATGACCAGGAAGAACAGCAGAAGAACCGCCCAGACATCCTTCAGCGCAGCCAGTCTGTCCGCAACGCTCGCGCGCGGTCCGGCAGGACCGGCTTCCGGGTCGCGCCAGACCGTGAACTTGACCGCCACCAGATAGAGCAGGATGCCGATCAGGCCCGGAATGACCCCAGCGACGAAGAGCTTTCCGATGGAGGTTTCGGTCAGAAGGCCATAAATCACGAGAATGACGGAAGGCGGAATCAGGATGCCAAGGGTTCCGCCCGCGGCGATCGACGCGGTCGACAGCTTGTCGCTGTAATTGAAGCGACGCATTTCCGGCATCGCGACTTTCGACATGGTCGCGGCGGTTGCGAGCGATGATCCCGATATGGCGGCAAAGCCGCCGCAGGCGACGATGGTTGCCATGGCAAGGCCGCCACGCAGATGACCGAGAAACGCATTCGAGGCAGCATAGAGTTCCCGGCTGATTCCCGCCTTGTTCACGAACAAGCCCATCAGGATAAACAGGGGAACAACGGACAGCCCGTAGTCCTGGCTGGTGTCGATGATCAGGCGGGCCGCCATGGAAATCGAGGCCCGGTAGCTGGTCTCGAGCATAAAGCCGACCATGCCGACAAACCCCATGGCAAACGCGATCGGAATGCGCAGCATGACCAGAACGAGCACGGCTGCGAACCCGAGAAGACCTTCAAGCATCCGATCCGCCCATCAGTTTCGGTGCAAACAGATAGCCGAGACCCCGGACGATCAGGACGACGGCCGTGATCGCGGTCACGGCGGCAATGAACCAGCCGACAAAGTGAAGCGGCAACCGCAGATATTCCATGACGTCGCCATAGGACCGGCTGCGCTCTGCCAACACATAAACGCGTTCCGCCGGCCAGATCAGAATGACGCCGCAAAAAAGGTTGGTGAAGGCATCGCGCCAGCGTGTCAGGTGGTTTCTCTTGAAGACCCCGTCCAGCAGGTCGACACTGATATGCCCGCCCTGCGCCGATACGACCGGCAGCACGGAAAAGACCGTGATAGCCATGAGCAGACGGGTCATGTCCGCAGCCACCTCGATCGGCGCGTTGAAGACCGAACGCAGCACGACATCGCAGAATGTCATGACCATCAGGACAAAAAGCGCAAGCGCGGCAAGCAGGGCCGGCAGTCTGGCTGCAAGCTTCATGAAATGCGACACGTCTGTTCCTTTGGAAAGCCGGTGGTCCGGATGGCTCCGGACCACCTGATGCGGTCAGTTGCCCGACATTTCCTTCTTGACCATTTCGTAGGCTGCCTCGGCATCAAGGCCGGCTTCGGTCAGCTCCGCCAGCACCTTGGCCTTGACGTCCTCCGCGATCTTCTCGAATGCGGCAACGTCGTCCTCGCTTGCAGGCGTAATCTTGGTGCCTTCAGCGCTTTTGGTCGCCTCGTAGGCAATCTTGTCGGACTTGTCCCAAGCCGCGCCGGCCATGCGGCTGGCCGGTTCACCGAAGACGTTTTCGTCCAGCGCCTTCTGCACTTCCGCAGGCAGACTGTCGAACTTTTCCTGGCTCATGATGATCGCGAAGGAGCCGCGATACAGTCCACCGGGCATGTCGTAAAGGTTTTTGGCGACCTCGTTCAACTTGAAGCCGACGCGCTCACCGACATTCATGGCGACCGCGTCCGCAGCGCCGGAGTCGAGCGTTTCATAAACCTTCGGTGCCGGTACGTTGATGCCGATCAGGCCCAGCGCCGCACCGACATCACCGGCAACGCCGCCACCGATACGGGTCTTCAGGCCGTTCATGTCGGCCAAGCTTGCTACGTCCTTGCTGGAATGGATCTGCCCAGGGCCATGGGTGTTGAGCGAGATCACCTTCACGCCGCGGTGCTCGTCGAGCTTGTCGAGATGTTCCTCATGGACCCGCCAATAGGCAACGGAGGCCGCTTCGGCGCTGCCTTCATATCCCGGGAGCTCGATCAGCTTCGTCGCAACGAAACGGCCGGGCTGGTAGCCATGGAAGATAATCGCCATGTCGGCGGCGCCGTCGAGGATCAGGTCCATCTGCGCTGGGGGCGGTGCAAGACCGAAGACCAGTTCACCGGAGACTTCGCCATCGGTCGACTTTTCCATCATGTCGATGAGGCCTGCAAAGATTTCCGTGTTGATGCCGTGCGTAGGTGGCAACCAGCTCGAAATCTTTAGAACGGTTTCAGCCGAAAGCGCAGAGACGCTCAGGCAGAGCGAAACGGCGGTGGCACCTGCGATCCTGATAAGCGAATTCATTTTTCTCTCCCTCGGAATGTGTCTCAAAAGGGCAATTCCTCCGCGCCCGAGACCGACCTTCAAATTTTCCATTCAACTCGTTTGATTGTCAAGAAATATGAAACTGCATATATTTCTCGCAAAGAGTGAAAGACTACGTTTTGCAGCAGCGATGCCCGGTCATGCGTCCACTTTTCCCTGTAAGCTCATGACAAGACACTTATTTTTCAGCAGTTCGCCGGCTTTACTCCAGTTCAACGGGACAGAATTCTCCCGGCACATGTCCATGTTGCCCGTCGCTTTGTATTATTGACCGACCGGACGATAAATGCAAACACAAATGTTGTGCTTGGCGAAATCCGGTACATCCGGAAACCGTTCCATTGTATAGGTGGCAGAACGACAAGGGTACGGACCCCAGGGAGGATTGCATTGGAAATACCGTTCAAAACCAAACGCATGCTCAATTTCGGCGACTGCGACATATCCGGGACCGCCTATTTTCCGTCCTATCTGAATATCCTCAATGGCGTGAACGAGGAGTTTTGGCTGGAACTTGGCTATCCCTGGCACAAGATCATCTGGGAAGAGCGATGGGGCACGCCGACGGTCCATATCTCCAGCGACTTTTCCAGCCCGTCCTTTTTCGGGGAAGAGCTTGAATTCGAGGTCACCGTGCAGCGCGTCGGCCGGTCATCTGTCACCATTCATCATGAAATCAGCTGCAAGGGTCAGAAACGCTGGTCGAGCACCCAGGTGCTCGCGGCCAGCAACCTGGACGAACATACCTCTATCCCCTGGCCGGATGATGTAAAGGCAGCACTCCAGGCATGTATCCCGAAGACCGACTGAAGCCCGGCGGGCTCAGGGCAGAAGCTGAATGTTCCCGAAGGCGGCGTCACTGTTCAGGATATCGACCCGTTTGTTGGCGATCCTGATCGCGCCCTCCACCACTGCAAGCTCGTGGACCGCGGTCAGGGCCAGCAGGAACTGCTCGTCGAGGCGGGTCTCGACATAGTGCATCGAGGAGTTCGTCACGATGCGATCCTCGCTCATCTCGTCTATGAAGGGTCGCTGGATGACGTGGTGACACCGGCTCTTGGGTTTCTGGCTGAAGGTCCTGGCACCGTTCAGCCGCTCGACCCGCAGCCGCAGCATGAACATGTCTTCGTAGAGCATTGACGTCACCAGGTGCGGATCCGTCTGCTTGTAATCGAGCGGCATCCAGTAGTGGCCGTCTTCGAGCCAGAGCGACAGCCATTCATCGTAGCGGCCCTCGTCAAGCATACGCGCCTCGTCATAGATGAAGTCGATGACCTGTTCCCTCGAGACCGGCATCACGCGTCCTCCATCGAGACAGTCATGAACTTGACCCAGGCGTCGAACTGGTTGCGCATCTGCCGCTCGGTGGTGCCGTTCTCAACCGCTTCCGCGGAAAAGTCCTCGTCCCCGGTCCTCAGCCGCTGGACGTTGACCCATTCCATGCCGTTCGACATCAGGCCTTCCTGCGCCCGTTCATACATTTCCAGATCGTCGTGCCCGACAATCGAAGTCGGCGCGTTGATCATGCGATTGTACATGGCCGTGCGCGCCAGCAACTGATCCGGTGCGCCGACAAGCCGGTAGATGTAACTCTCCACGAGGGTCTTGTCCGGTCCGAGCGGAATGAAGTTCCGGAGCTGCTGGATCGGTCCCTTGATCATGATGTTCGGAAAATAGACGGTGTTGTGCCGGTTCTCATCCAGGATCGCCTTGGCCCGCTCCTCACCATAGGCGTCGCACAGGGATTCGAAATAGCCCGGGATCGCCGAGTAGTCGGAGTGAATGGAATGGTGAACACCGGTATGTCCGTGGCCGTTGGGCCAAGTGCGGATGCCCATCTTTTCAAAGAACTCATAGGGCGACATGAACGGTGCGATGATTTCCATCGCGGGTGGCCGTGGCTCCGGGTTGCCCATCTCCTTCCAGATGTTGACCGCGGTTCCGGCAGAACTTTCATGGGCAACCATCGGATGGCAGGTGTCCGTCTGGTTTTCGACGAGCATCTTCCAATTGCACTTGTGCATGTACCGCAACGGCGGCCCTGCGATCTCCAGACGCCCTTCAGGAGACCGGTCGACCATGTTGTCGATCGATGACAGACTGCCGCCGAAATAGTCTTCAAATCCGATGCCCTCGGGCGCGAGCCTTGCAAACACGAAGCCGCGGTAGTTGCGCACAGCCCCAACGGGGGTCATGCCTTTCGCGCTTTCGCTGTCCTCAAAGCCGGTATCCTCGTAGCCTTTCTTCAGCGGGATCGCGAGCAGGCAACCGTTCGTTTTGAACGACCAGGCATGATAGGGGCAACGAAAGAACTTGCCCGTGTTGCCTTCCCGGTCGATGGCGATCTTGGTGCCCTTGTGTGGGCACCGGTTGAACAGCACATAGATCTCGCCGTCCGAATGACGGACCTGGATGACAGGCTGATCGCCGATCTGCGTGGTGAAATAATCACCCTTGTTCGGCGTCTGGCTTTCGTGGCCGACGAATACCCAGGTGTTTGCGAACAGATGCGTCATCTCCAACCGATAGACTTCCGGGCTGGTATAAACGTCCCGGTGCACCTGCGGCCCGGTGAAAAGGGCGGTTATCTCACTGGCTGTCCGCATGCTGGCTCCTCCTCCGGTGTGCGACCCTGAACGTTAGTGGCTCCTAAAGATCAAGCACCAGTCGGGCTGACTTTGCCCGGCTGACACAGATCTGCATGACCTTGCCGGATGCTTTTTCGGCATCGGACAGGACGACGTCGCGGTGATCAGGCTCACCGCTGATCACGTCCGTCTGGCAAATACCACAATCGCCGCGCTGGCAATCGTACATGACGTCCAGACCGGCTTCCTCAAGCGCCTCGATGATTGTCTGGCCCGGAGCGACGGTCACGACCTGACCGGTGTCGTGAACCTCCACCTCAAACGCCGCATCGTCGTCCTGAAGTTCCGGAGAGCTGAAGAGTTCAACATGGACCGCGCTATCCGGAATTCCTGCATCCGATGCCGCACTCCGGGCCGCGTCGATCATGCCCTTGGGGCCGCAGATGTATACATGCGATCCGGAAGACTGCATTTGCATCAGCGCGGAAAGATCGATCGGCTCCACGTCGTCAAAATAGAGTTTGACAGCCTCCCCGAACGCTGTTGTCAAGCTGTCGGCGAAGCCCATTCTGGATGCGGTGCGGGCCGCGTAGTGGAGTTCGAATGCCCGGCCGCTTGCGTGAAGGCGGGTTGCCATGGATATCAGCGGCGTGATGCCGATACCCCCAGCAACAAGGAGCGAGGATCCGGAAATTTCGGCAAGCGGAAAGTCGTTCCTGGGGCCGTTCGCTGTCACAGTCTGTCCTGCGGCAAGGCCGTGCATGGCCCTGGAGCCACCCTGCCCGGCGTCCTCGCGCTGGACGGCAAAGTCAAGTGTGCCGGTCGCATGCGGCCAGTCAATCAGAGAATAGGAACGGGTGCCGACCGGTCCGAGATCGAAATCGACATGAGCGCCGGGTTCGTAGGCCGGCAGTACCGATCCGTCTGCTGCTGCGAATCTGAAGACGGAGATCTGATCCGTTTCCCTTTCCACACTTTCAAGAACAAGCTTCACCGCGTCTCCTCCCGCCAATAAATATGAAATTTCATATAAATTGAGTCAAGCCTCTTTTTTTCCGAAAAGTTCCGGGCTAAACGAAAACAGTTTCGCAGATAAATCAACGCGGCAGACAAAACCTCATCCTGAGGAGGACGGTGGTCAAAGCCCGGCAAGCTGGACCAACAAACGGATGCAGCTCTTGAGGATTGCGAGTTGGCACAACAGCCTTGAACATATGCGCTCACGTCGGGGACACTCATTGGCACAGGCACCGGGAAAATTCGTTTCTTCTTACCTGCTCTATCTTCTTGCTGCCTCGAGCGAGGCGGCCAGCCATCAATTTCATGCGCACGTGCGCGAGATGGGGCTGCGCGTGCCGGAGTGGCGCGTTCTTGCTTGCCTCTTTGATCAGGACGGACTGATGATCACGCAGTTGGCGCGCTTTTCGCTGATGGAGCAGTCGCGCATGACGCGCATCGTCGATCAGATGGAAAAGCGCGGGCTGGTCGCCAGAAAGAGCGACGAGGGAGACGGACGGCGCGTACGTGTTTACCTGACCGCTGACGGGCAGTCGTTGAGCGCAGCGCTTGTCCAAGAAGCGCAGGATCACGAAACGAGGCTTCTGTCCGCACTCAGCCCGGCCGATGCAGAGCGGATCAAGCCCTCGCTGGTTCGCCTTCTGGAAGCCCTTGATTCGTCTCTCATTTCGAACGACTAAACGAGAAACGCCTCAGACCGGATCAGGCGTCGACCGTAAGATCTCCGGCCTGCCTTTTTTCTAGAAAGGACCAGATGGACCGGGTGACGCGGTTCGAATGCGGCTTGTGTCGGAACAGCCTTATCTCAAGAGGCACCTCCCAGTCGGGCGCGCCCGTCTGGACAAGTATGCCCGCCTTCATGTCGGGTGCGACAAGGCTTCGCGGCAGCCAGGCCACACCCATGCCGTCGCGCGCCCGGATGCGAAGTGCGCCGGCCATGGAATTCTCATAGACGATCCTGAGCCGGTCGCCCAACCCCTCGCTGTTGAACAAGGATTCCAGATGGCGCGCGATCGGCGCGTCTTCACCGAACCTCAGAAACGGCATCTCGATCCCCTCCGCGCTGAAACTGAACAGAGGCGTGCCGTCGGATTGCGGCTTGGAAACAGGGATCAGACTGTCGTAACCGATGGTGAGCGCGTTGGCATCTTCGGCATTGCCGCGCGCAAGCTCTGCCGATGGACCATTGTAACGAACCTCATGGCTTTCATAGGCGATGACGAAATCGACATCGCCGTTCTTGAGGTCCCTCAGGCAATTGGGCAGATCGTCCGCCCTCAGACGTGAAAGAATGGGGCCAAAGCTTTCCTCGAAATCCTGCAGCCACGCCGGATAAAAGCGCCAGCCGATCGAATGCTGCGCACCGAAGGTCACGACATATTTGTCCGGCAACGATTGCGCCTCGAGGATCTGGCTGCGCTCCTGCTCGATCCTGTCCAGCGCCTGCTGCCCAGCCTCAAGCATCTGCAGGCCGGCTGCCGTCAGGCGAACCGGTTGCCGCGACCTGTCGACGAGCGTCACGCCGATCCAGCTCTCCAGTGATCTGATCCTACGGCTGAACGCGGACTGGCTCAGATTGCTCAGATCAGCGGCCTGGGAAAAGTTGCCAGTCCTGTGCAGACGGGAGAGATCCCGGAACAGATAGATATCCATGAGACCGAAAGATATTGCAAAATTTGCATAATGTCATGCAAACATACTATTGGATTTGCGCCTGAATTTGCCTCAATTTTGAGCTTGAGGAAAATCTAAGCAGAGCCATAACATGTCCGTCGAAAAACTCATGCCGAACGCAACAAAGCGGATCGAATTCAACCGGTTCCCGAGAGTGGATTTGTGTCATCAGCCAACGCCCATTGAAGAGATGCCGCGCCTCGGCGCGTTTCTGGGCGGTCCGAAACTTTACATCAAGCGCGATGACTGCACGGGACTGGCAACCGGCGGCAACAAGACGCGCAAGCTCGAATTCCTGATGGGCGAAGCGCTGCGCGAGGGGGCCGACATGATCGTCACCCAGGGAGCTGTCCAGTCCAACCATGTGCGCCAGTCCGCAGCAGCCGCCTGCAAGCTGGGAATGAAATGCCATGTTCTGCTTGAAAGACGCGTGCCTGACCGGGACGAAAGCTACGAGAAAACCGGCAATGTGTTCCTGGACAAGCTTTTCGGAACGACATTCGAGTTCCGGCCAAACGGGCTCGACATGAATGCCGAGGCACTGGAGGTTACCGAAGGTCTCCGGAGCGCCGGGCACAAGCCCTATTTCATTCCCGGAGGCGGCTCCAATGCGACCGGTGCGCTCGGATATGCAAATTGCGCGCAGGAGATTGTCGACCAGTCGGTCCAGAGCGGCCTCCATTTCCAGTGGCTGGTCATGGGAACAGGAAGCTCTGGTACCCAGGCCGGGCTCGTCGCGGGTTTCCACATTCTGGGGTATGATCTGCCGGTGATGGGGATCAGCGTGCGCCAGCCGAAGGAACGGCAGACCGGCGCCGTTCTTGCCACGACACAGAAGACGCTGGCGCATCTGGGAGGACCCGAGATCGCACAGGACAAGATCCTGGTCGATGACGGTTATGTCGGCGAAGGCTACGGTATCCCGGCTCCTTCCACACTTGAAGCAATACGGTTGACGGCGCGTCAGGAAGGCATTCTTCTTGATCCTGTCTATTCGGCAAAGGGCATGGCCGGCCTGATCGGTCTTGTCCGCGGCGGTTTTTTCAAACCGGAGGACAATGTCCTGTTTTTGCATACGGGCGGATCGACGTCCCTGTTTGCCTATGAAGATCAGATTTCCGAGGACCTGGCGTAACCGAAACCAACCAAACCCAAAAAGAACAGGTCACCGGCACCATCCACCAGAGGAGTGAATCATGAAATCAAGTCTTAAGTGTCTTACCATTGCAACCGCAATGAGCGTGTTTGCGGTGCCGGCTTTTGCAGCCGAAGAAGTGAAGATCGGCGTTCCGTCCTGGACCGGCGCACAGGCGATTGCTCACCTTTTGGCCGCAGTCGTTGAAATGCGTATCGGCGGCAAGGCGGAAATGGTTCCGGGCAACAACGCGACGATTTTCCAGGCCATGGACCAGGGCAAGGGCGACATTGACGTCCATCCCGACGTCTGGCTCCCCAACCAGGAAAGCTTCACCAAGAAATATGTCGACGGTGCCGGCACGGTGACCCTGTCGTCCAATCCTTATGAAGGCAACCAGGGTTTCTGCGTCTCCAAGGATTTCGGCGAAGCCAACAACATCACCGACATCGCCGATCTCGGCCGTCCGGATGTTGCTGAAAAGATGGACAGCGACGGCAACGGCAAGGGAGAAATGTGGATCGGCGCACCCGGCTGGGCGTCGGCCAACGTCAATGAAGTGAAGGTGCGCGACTATGGCCTGATGGACTTCATCGAACCGGTCCGCGCCGAGGAAAGCGTCAAGACTGCACGCGTCAAGGACAGCATCGCCAAAGGCGAGGGCTATGCCTTCTACTGCTACAAGCCGCACGCGATCTGGTACATGTTCGACGTCGAGATGCTGAGCGAGCCGACCTATGACCCGGCAAAATACGTCATGGTCCAGCCGTCCGATGATGCCGACTGGTTTGAAAAATCCAATGTCGAAACCAAGGACGCGCTGAAGAAGGTTCAGATCGCCTGGTCCAATTCCCTTGCGGATCGTTCCCCGGCCATCGCCGAGTTCTTTTCCAAGTTCTCGCTGACCGCTGATGACGTCAGCGGTTTCGCCTTCGAGATCAGCGGGAACGGCAAGGATCCGGCAGATGTTGCACGCGAGTGGGTTGAGGCAAACCCGGATCGCGTCGATGCCTGGCTCGGGCTCTGATCTCAAGACTTCGTAAAAAAGGCGGTGCCGGTTCAACCGGCACCGCACAGCCGTGACCGATCAATCTTACATATCCTGCGGGGCGCCGTGATCCATGAGTGATGAGACCGTCATCGAGATCTCCAATGTCTGGAAAATCTTCGGCACAGACCCGAAAGCAGCGCTCAGCGCGATCCTTGAGGAGGGGCTGACCAAGGCAGAGGTTCTTGCGCAATACAATGCGGTGGTCGGCGTCGCCGATGTCAGCCTGCATGTCAATCGCGGCGAAATCTTCTGCATCATGGGCCTCTCGGGCAGCGGCAAGTCCACACTGGTCCGTCATTTCAACCGGTTGCTGGAGCCGACCTCGGGCAAGATCCTGATCGAAGGGACGGATGTCATGGCGCTCGGCACCAAGGACCTGCAGACCTTCCGCAACCGCAAGATCGGAATGGTTTTTCAGAATTTCGCGCTCATGCCGCACCGGTCCGTTCTGGACAATGTCGCGATGCCTCTCGAAATCCGCGAGGTTTCCAAGAACGAGCGCATGCGTCAGGCAGCTGCCTTTCTGGAAATCGTCGAGCTGGGTGCCTGGGGATCCAAATATGCACATGAACTATCTGGCGGCATGCAGCAGCGCGTCGGACTGGCCCGTGCGCTGGCGGCCAATCCGGATGTGCTGCT
>Ga0207422_1003243_pt1 | contig 17003 bp, 16 predicted proteins | sample MarCyaLeptolynsp_FD_187757 | JGI IMG/M metagenome (GOLD analysis project Ga0207422, IMG submission 187757) | Marine cyanobacterial communities from Panama - species 1 Leptolyngbya sp. (SPAdes) | ecosystem: Environmental > Aquatic > Marine > Unclassified | place: Panama: Panama City | collected...
AATCAGTTTCGCCGCCTTGTTGTCCTTGAACATGGTTGTGCACCCTTCGGTAACGCGAAGGCCCGCGCCGTCGTCTGGACGTTCCCGGATCCGGTGCCGCTGCACCGCGAGCCGCTCTACACCAACCGCCGCGATCTGGTGGCCGACTATCCGACCTACGAGGACCGGAAGTTCTACCGCCTGCCAACGCTCTATGCCTCTATCCAGAAGCAGGACTTCTCGAAGGATTACCCAATCATCCTGACGTCCGGCCGCCTGGTGGAATACGAGGGTGGTGGTGACGAGACACGGTCCAACCCGTGGCTCGCCGAGCTTCAGCAGGATATGTTCGTTGAGATCAATCCTCGCGATGCCAACAACCTGGGTGTGCGCGACGGTGCGCAGGTCTGGGTCGAAGGCCCTGAAGGCGGCAAGGTGAAAGTCATGGCAATGGTGACCGAGCGGGTCGGAGAAGGCGTCGCCTTCATGCCGTTCCACTTCGGTGGTCATTACCAGGGCGAGGATCTCAGGTCCAAGTATCCGAAAGGTGCTGACCCCTATGTCCTTGGCGAAAGCTGTAACACCGCTCAGACGTATGGCTACGACTCAGTGACCCAGATGCAGGAGACGAAAGCGACTCTCTGCAAGATCTCGGCCGCGTAAGGAGGAGACGCAATGGCTGCAAGAGCAAAATTCCTTTGTGACGCTGAGCGATGCATTGAGTGCAATGCCTGTGTCACGGCTTGCAAAAACGAAAATGAAGTGCCGTGGGGGATCAATCGCCGCCGGGTCGTGACCATCAATGATGGCAGCCCGGGCGAACGGTCGATCTCCGTGGCCTGCATGCACTGTTCGGACGCACCCTGCATGGCGGTGTGCCCGGTCGATTGTTTCTACCAGAACGAAGAAGGTGTGGTTCTTCACTCGAAGGACCTGTGCATTGGCTGCGGCTACTGCTTCTACGCCTGTCCGTTCGGCGCCCCGCAATTCCCGCAAGCCGGGAACTTCGGATCGCGCGGCAAGATGGACAAGTGCACCTTCTGTGCAGGTGGTCCGGAAGAAAACAACTCGACTGCCGAACGCGCAAAATACGGCGCAAACCGTATTGCGGAAGGCAAGCTGCCGCTTTGCGCGGAAATGTGCTCCACCAAGGCCCTGCTTGCCGGTGATGGCGACGTCGTGTCGGCCATCTACCGTGAGCGTGTGGTTGCCCGTGGCTTCGGCTCCGGCGCGTGGGGCTGGGGCTCCGCCTACGGTCAAAGGGGCGGGTAAACCGGACTGTGTCCGGCGGTGGCAGAGGGGCTCTGCTGCCGGACCTTCCCGGTCCCTCCTGAAATCTGAACGGGGCGGCAAACTTGCCGCCCTCTTCATCTCTGCTAGGCTTTAAACGCTGCACAAGGAATGAGGATCCGGCTATGAAACGCTTGGTTTTGGCTGTTGTTGTTCTTCTGGCATTTCTGTCCCCGGCACTTGCCCAGGAACAGCCCCAGGAGCCACCACAAGCCGATCGGAGCGCGACCGGAGGCGCGCAGACGCTCGAAGACATCATGAAGCGTCAGCGCGGCGAGGCGGTCGATTACGATTTCAGGCGCAACGCCACCGGAGATCCCGACTCGGCAGCCGGCATGACCAATCAGCTGGGAACGCTTGGCGGGGTGTCCGATCCCGAATTGTGGCGCGCGCTGCGTTTCGGGTCCGCCGATATCACCGTTTCGTCCGGCGGCAAGGAAGCCACTGTCCTGATGCAGGATGGCGGCATGCGCTGGCTTGAAATCCGAAACGGGCCATTGAAGACCTATGGCGCCTATCTGCTTGCCGGTACGCTTGCCTTCCTCGTCCTGTTCTATCTGCTTCGCGGCCGGATCCGGATCGACGGCGAAAAGACCGGCCAGACCATCACGCGTTTCAAGATGATCGAAAGGTTCGGGCACTGGCTGCTCGCCGGCAGCTTCATATTGCTTGCCGTGACAGGTCTGATCGTTCTCTTCGGGCGCGTTGCCATTATCCCGCTGCTCGGAAAGGATGCCTACGCGCCAATCGCGCTGGCGTCCAAGTGGGTCCACAACAATGTGTCCTGGGCGTTCATGCTCGGCCTTGTGATGGTTTTCGTCATGTGGGTGGTTCACAACATACCGAACAAGACGGATCTGAAATGGATTGCGGTCGGGGGCGGCCTTCTGAAGAAAGGCGTGCACCCTCCGGCGAAAAAATTCAACTTCGGCCAGAAGATGATCTTCTGGGGTGTGATTGTTCTCGGTGCATCGATTTCCGCCTCGGGCATTTCCCTGCTGTTTCCGTTCGATTTCCCGATGTTCGCCAAGACCTTCGAAATCCTGAACAATCTCGGGCTGCCGCAGCTGGTCGGACTCGGTACCCTGCCGACCGAACTCGCGCCGCATGAAGAAATGCAGTACGCCCAGCTGTGGCACACGATCGTTGCGTTCTTGATGATCGCCATGATCCTCGCCCACATCTATATTGGGTCGGTGGGCATGGAAGGCGCTTACGATGCCATGGGGTCCGGCGAGGTCGAGCTGCAATGGGCGCGTGAGCACCATGGGCTGTGGGTCAAGGAAGTCGAAGAGGCGCAGCGAAAATCCGAAGCGCCGGGCAAAAACGCGGTTCCTGCTGAGTAGGGCAGAAGCGGTGGTTTTGGGCTTGAAATCCGCCTCGGTGTCGCCTCGAACGCGCGAAGCTCAGAGCCGGGGCCAATTCCCGGCTCGGTTCGTCCTTCCGATTTCAAGTTGGAGGCGAGGCTTTCAAGGTGCATGGTCAGCCGTTCAGGCTGGAAACAGGTCCCGAATCTCCCAGAGGTCGTCCGGGGTAACGGCTTTGTTTTTGTCCATGTGCGTTTTCGGTTCCTCATTTGCTGCCGATTTCGAGACGCTCAAGGGCCATGGCGGCCCGGTCATGGACATCACCGTGTCCAGTGACAGCGGACGCGTTGCGACCGCAAGTTTCGACAATGCGGTCGGAATCTGGTCCGGGCGGAAACCGGACTGGCTGGACGGACACGAGGCCGCGGTGAAGGTGGTGCGCTTTGTCAGTGACAGCCTCGTTGTATCGGCGGGTGATGACAACGCCCTGATCCTCTGGAACCTTGACGACGGGTCGCAGAAGAAACTCGAGGGTCACACGGCAAAGGTCATGGGCCTCGCGGTGTCGCCGGACGGCAAAATGATCGCGAGTGCAAGCTGGGATGCGAAAATCGGACTCTGGCCGGTGGATGGCGGCGCGCCAATCTTTCTGAGCGGTCACAGTGCAGGGGTGAACAAGGTCGCCTTCTCTGCGGATGGAGCCTGGCTCTATTCAGCCTCTGTCGACGGGTCCATCATACTCTGGGATGTCGCCGCCAAGGCCGAAAAGCGGGTGATCGTTCGAAACGGTTTCGGTGTGAACGTGCTGGCGCTCGGCGGCAAGAACAGCAACGAGACCTGGGTGGCCTACGGGTCGCAGGATGGCGTCACCCGAATTGTTGACATTGAAACCGGTGACCGGCTTCACGATTTTACGCTGGAGCGGCGGCCGATTCTCGCCATGTCTCTCAGCGAGGACGGCAAACGGCTCGCAACCGGAGACGGACACGGCTACATAACCGTTTTCGATACGGAGAGCTGGACGATTGAATCCGACTTCAAGGCTGCTCTCAAGGGCCCGATCTGGGCGCTTGCCTTTTCGAAGGATGGCGAGGTTCTGCATGCCGGCGGGATCGAGGATATCGTCTATTCCTGGCCCGTTGCAGGTCTTGGAAAGTTCGATCCGATGGCGAAGGAAACGCCGCAATTCCTGCGCAAGCCGGAGCAGATGTCCAACGGCGAACGGCAGTTCGCACGTAAGTGTTCCATTTGCCATGCGCTGACGGAGGGCAGTGCGCGCAAGGCAGGACCGAGCCTCTATGAAGTCTTCGGACGACGCGCCGGTACGCTGCCGGACTACCCCTATTCGAAAACCCTGACCGGGTCTGATATCATCTGGACAGAAGAAACGATCGACCAGCTTTTTCTGGATGGCCCGGATCACTTCATCCCCGGCTCGAAAATGCCGATGCAAGTGATCGCCAAACCAGAGGACCGGACCGACCTGGTCAATTATCTGAAAGCGGCGGCAGGCTCGCAGGACAAGAACGGAGAAACACAATGAGAGCTATGTTCGCGGCCTTTGCCGCAATCGTGGTCATTTCGATCGGTGCAAGCCAGGTTCTCGACCGTGCAGGCTTCTCCAGCGCCGAGCAAGGCAGCAGTTCCTCCGTAAGACTGGGGGAGTAGCGCGACAGATCGCTAAGAATGCTGACCGCTAGCGCCGTTGCCGGAATGCTCGTCAGAATTCTGGCTGTTGCCGATCGGGAGATCGTCTTCAACATTTTCCCGGACTGTTTCCGTGCCTGTTTCCATTCCATGTTCGCCTCTCGACATTGACGCAGAATGGCTGTCCAATGTGCTTTCAAGTCATGGCGGTCACGGTCCGGTGCGGGTCAAAGACCTCTCGGTCACTTCCTGCACGAAGTGGAATGTGGCCGACACCGCTTTTGTCAAAGCCCAATTCGTCGACCCGACGCTTGAACTGCCTGGCGAGTTTTTTGTGAAGATCAGACAAGATCCGGACCCGCTTTCAAACCTTTTTCCAGGCGAACAGGCTTTCTACGCTACCAAACCTGTCACCGGTTTGCCGTTGGCGATGTGCCTGGCTTCTCTGGTCAATCCATCCAGCGGCGCGACCTGCGTCCTGTTGGAAGATCTTTCGGCGACCCATGTCGCAACACCATGGCCCATGCCTCCGACACTTCCCCGTTGCCATATGGCGGTGCGCTCGCTTGCCACCTTCCACGCACATTGGGCCCAATCCGCAACAGAGGACCTCAACAAACGCGAACACACACTGGACCAGCATATTTCCGAAATGCTGCCGTCGTTCCTGGACGAATTGGGCGATCGCCTGCCGGTGGATCGCGCCGCGCTTTTGACGAAGGTTTGTGAGCGTATTCCGACCTTGAAAGCAGATCGTTACAGGAGCGGGAGACCCGTCACCCGAATTCATGGTGATGCCCACTTCTGGAACGTTTTGTACCCGCGGGATGAGGAGCGCGGTATTGCCGTTCTGATCGACTGGGAAGACTGGCGGGTTGATTTTACCGGTTTGGATCTTGCCCTGATGATTGCCATGCACTGGTATCCTCAACGGCGGGCCCTCCATGAAATCGACCTGCTGAAGAGTTACCTTCAGGCCTATAACGCCTGTGCAACTCCGGTCATGTCGTGGGACGACTTCTGGCACGATTACCGGCTTGGCCATGTCTGCAACGTGGTTGTTCCGATTTTTCAGCACAGCACCGACAGCAAACACGCCAGCTGGTGGTCGCATCTGGAACGGTGGTTTCTTGCATTTGAGGATCTGAACTGCCGCGAGTTGCTGTGATAACCGGCGAAACTCGGAAACGCTTCGGGTGCTACATCATCGCACCAAGCGATTTCTCGGTGAAGACCCTGATATAGTCGCCGGGTGAAGAGCCGGCCCAGAAGACCCACAAGCGATTGGGGTTCTGACGGTCGACCCAGACCCGGTCACCTGGCTCCAGCCCGCGCAGTTCGGTGCTTATGTAGTTCACATCGTTGTTCGCGAGGAAATCGGTCGCCGCCATCGTGTCCTGAAACGCGGCGATCCCCAGAACGGGTGCATCGAAGTCCACGTAGCCGTAGTGAACGCCGGCAAAACTGTCGAAGAAGACATAGTGGCTTGCGATGGTTTCGCCTTGCCGAATGATGCCGTTGTCTCCTCCGAAATCGACCCTGATCGGCTCCGTCAGGACAATGTTCTGGTCCTCATCGAATGCGTAAAGATTGTCCGTGTTGAAGTTATCGGCACCGACGCTGAAAGGCGTACTCGTGTCAAGAAGAACAAACTTGCCATTGCCACGCTGATCGACGATTTCGCCGCCGAGAACGACGGCCATTGCGGGCCCTGCACATGTCAATGCAAGAACTGCCAGGATGAGTTTCTTCAGCATTCCGTCTCCCAACCTCGTTGAAAGACACCATGCCGTATTCACGTGGATGCCAACAATCACAGGCCGGTCACAGTCTCGTGTTGGCCCAGTTCACCAGCGAAGCGGTCTGCCCGATGTCAGCTGGAGCCGTCATTGGCGTTCGGGAAGAACAGCTGCTGACCGTCGACCGTGTAATCCGCGATTGCCGCCTGGCCTTCTTTCGACAGCAGCCAGTCGACGAACACCTGTCCCATTTCGGCCTTCACGTGCGGATGCACCTCGGGGTTCACCACAATCACGCCATACTGGTTGAACATCCGCGGATCACCTTCAACCATGATTTCATGCGTGGCCTTGTTTCCGAAAGCGATCCATGTCGCCCGGTCCGTCATGACATAAGCGTCCATGCCGATGGCGGTGTTCAAAGTGGAGCCCATGCCGGAGCCGGTTTCCCGGTACCAGGTCCCCGATGAAGCGGCGGCATCAATGTTCGCTGCTTTCCAGAGGCGCAACTCCGCCTTGTGTGTGCCGCTGTCGTCACCGCGCGAGGCGAACGGTGTCTCGCTCTCCGCGATCTTTGGCAGAGCGTCGACCGCGTCGCGGCTGCCCCTGATACCTGCCGGGTCGGAAGCGGGCCCGACAATCACGAAGTCATTATACATGACATCGGCGCGGGAAATGCCGAACCCGTCTGCAACGAATTTTTCCTCCGACGGCTTTGAATGGACGAGAAGCACGTCCCCGTCTCCATTCACGGCATTGCGGATCGCCTGACCCGTGCCGACAGCGACAACCCGGACTTCGATCCCGGTCTTGTCCCGGAAGGTGGGAAGAATATGGTCGAAGAGGCCCGAATTCTGGGTTGATGTTGTCGACTGAACGAGTATGAATTTTTCGTCGGCAATCGAGGCGGAAACAGCGACCGCGCCAAGAACGACGGTTGCGAGCGCAAGATTCAAAAGGCGTCTGATCAAGATTTCCTCCTGGTAGTTTCTGCCAGAGATCGGGTGTTGGAGCCAAGGTAAAGCCTGCCGTCATGCCATGCGCGCGCCGGTTCGCTTTGAGGGTTGTTCAGAACCTGATGGGCGGAACCGGTTTCCGCGACAACGCCATCCTGGAGAAAGACAACATCCTCTCCGAGCCGGTGCGCCTGACCGGTGTCATGGGTAACGAGAACGATCGTGACGCCGCGCGCATTTGCTTCCAGCACCAGGTTTTCAATCGCAGCGGTCGAGGCCGGATCAAGATTCGCCGTCGGCTCGTCGAGAAACAGGAGGTCGGGGTCACAGGCAAGTGCCCGGACCACTGCCAGTCGCTGCTGTTCGCCGCCGGAGAGAACGCGCGCCGGCCGTTTTGCAAGATGATGGAGACCGGCGGCGGCGAGGGCGTCGTCGATCTTTTTTGCACGCTCCGAACCGCGCAGGCCACGCACCGACAGGGCAAATTTGAGATTGGCGAGTACGGACCGGCGCAATAGGACCGGGCGCTGAAATACCATCGCCTGTGCTTGACGGGCCTGTTTCGTGAGTGGCCGTCCCCGCCACGAAATCGTGCCTTGTTGCGGCTGAATCAGCCCATGCAGCAAACGCAGGAGCAGGCTCTTGCCCGCGCCATTGGGGCCCATGACAAGGGTTCGCGATCCTTTTCGGATCGACACATCGACACCATTCAGAAGCCGCTGGCCGCTTGCTTCGAAGACAAGGCCGTGTGCTTCCAGAAGCGGTTCGGGCGTCAGCAACTGACGCGAAGCGGAGGGGGCGGCGGGCATATCGAAACCGGCGTCACGCATAGGCGGCCCTCACGGCAGAAGCTTTCAGGGCCATGACACAGGCGGTTACCGAAAAGGCGATTGCCAGGAGAACGACACCGAGGGCGAGTGCGAGCTGCAGGTTGCCCTTGGAGGTTTCCAACGCGATTGTCGTGGTCATGACGCGGGTGACGTGGTTGATGTTTCCGCCGACGATCAGGACGGCACCGACCTCGGCGACCGCCCGGCCGAACCCGGCCAGGGCGACGGTCAGCAGACTGTATCGGGCATCCCAGAGCAGCGACAGCACCCGGTCCAGCGCACCGACGCCGAGCGAGGCGAACTGTTCGGCATATTCGCGGTTCAGATCCTCGACAACCTGGCGTGTCAGCGCGGCAACGATGGGGGTGACGATGATCATCTGGGCGATGATCATCGCGCTCGGCGTATAGAGCAGGCGGAGCGGGCCGAAGGGGCCGGAGGCCGACAACATCAGGTAGACGACAAGCCCGACCACGACCGGGGGCAGACCCATCAGCGCGTTCAGGGCAACAGACAGGAAGGTGCGGCCGGGAAAGCGAAAGACACCAACGGCAGCCCCAAGCGGCAATCCGATCAGGCATGCACAAAGGACGGCCGTCAGGGTAACCCGCATCGACAGGCCGATGATTTCCAGGAGATCCGGATCAAGTGCGAAGACGAGGGCAAAGGCCCCGCCGAGGACGCTCCAGAAACCGTCCATTTATGCTTTTCCTCCCAAGCTTTGGGAAAAAATAGCGTAAAATGCACAAAAATCCAACTCAAACTTGGCGTGAGGACAAGCTCAGGTGCGAATAATCCGCATGCGAAGACGCCATGGCCTTACGGCGTTACGCGGCGCCCTGTTCTTCGAGCACTTTCCTGGCAACCCGGAAGCACTCCAGGGCCTGCGGAACGCCGCAATAGATGCCGACCACATGGATGATGGCCTGGATTTCCTTCTTGGTGACGCCGTTATTGATGGCGCCCCTGCAATGGATTTCCCACTCGGTCATTTTGCCGAGCGCGCCGATCATCGCGAGGTTCATCATGGAGCGGGTCTTGGGGTCAATGACGTCGTCGCCCCAGCCGAACCCCCAGCACCAGGCGGTCATTGCCTCTTGAAACGGGCGCGTGAAATCATCCGCATTTGCCAGATTGTTTTCGACATATTCGGCACCAAGTGTTGCCTTGCGCTGTTCCAGTCCCTTTTCGAACAGATCCTGATCCATCTCTTACCTCAGTTTGATCGCGACATTTTTCGTTTGAACGTAGTTGAGCAGCGCTTCGCGGCCCTTTTCGCGACCGTAGCCGGATTTGCCGAAACCGCCAAAGGGGGTTTCGACACCGCCGGCGTACCATTCGTTGACAAACACCTGGCCGGCACGAAGTGCTCTGGTTGCCCGCATCGCGCGGTCGATTTCGGATGTGAACACACCGGCTACCAGCCCGTAGGGTGTTCCATTGGCAATCCGGATGGCCTCTTCCTCGGTGCGGAACTTCAGGACAGACAGAACCGGCCCGAAAACCTCGTCGTTGGCGATGGGCATCTCGGGCGTGACACCTGTCAGCACCGTCGGTTCGAGAAAAAATCCCCGGCGATTCATGCGCCGTCCACCGGTAGCGGTGCGGGCACCGTCGCGCTCGGCGTTCGAGACCATGCCCGCTGCGCGTTGGCACTGGCCTTCGGAGATCATCGGGCCCATGTTGGCGCCGAAGTCCGGAAACCCGAGACCGTCTCCGACATCGAGGTCTTCCGCCATCGCGACAATGCCGTCGACCAGCTTGTTGTGGATCTTTTCATGGGCGACGACGCGGGACATGGCGGAACAGACCTGACCGGCATTGAAATAGATGCCCCACCGGACATCGGACAGAAAGGCATCCAGATCGGCATCGTCGTGGACGATGGCAGCGGACTTGCCGCCGAGTTCAAGGACGCAGGGCACCACGTTCCGGGCCGCGGCAGTGGCGATGGCCGTTCCCGTCTGGACCGAACCGGTGAAGACGATCTGATTGACGCCGGGATGCGCGGTGAGCGCAGCGCCGGTGTCCTTGCCGAGCCCGCAAAGGATGTTGAGCGCGCCATCGGGCAGGCCGCAGGCCAGCGCGGCATCTGCAAAATACCGGTTTGTGAGCGGATCCAGTTCCGGCGTCTTCACGACAACGGCACAACCGACCGCTAGTGCCGCTGACAGCGAGCGGGCCGTCATTTCCATGGGGTAGTTCCAGGGAATGATCTGGGCGGAGACGCCGAAGGGTTCGTGGGTGGTGAAGTCGAAATAACCGCCGCCGAGCGGAATGGAGCGGCCTTCCATGGTTTCGGCCTGGTTGCCGTAGTACTCGAAATAGCGTGCAGCCCCTTCGAGTTCGAGCCTGGCTTCCCAAAGCGGCTTGCCGGCTTCGCGCGTCAGGATCGGTGCGATCTCGTCAATCCGGTCAAGGATGTATTCTCCCATCTTCCGGACGATGCGGCCGCGCTCTACAGGGCGAAGTTCCGACCAGGCGCCATTTGCGCTCAGGGTCTCAGCCGCCGAAACCGCGCGATCGACATCGCTTTCGTCCGCAATCGCCTGGTCGGCAATGCGCTCGCCGGTCGCGGGATCGAGAACCTCGATATGTCCGGCACCACCTTCGCAGTAGTCGCCGTCGATGAAATTGTGCCAATAGGTCGGGATGTCCGTCATTGGGCCCTGATCCTGTAGGAATGGAGTCTGTCGTAGTGGGGTTTCATGCGGCGATGGACGTGCCTTACGCGTTCGGGGGCGTCGTCCAGTTCGACATAGCGCCGCTGCTGCGGACGAAGTCCGGTCGAGTTCCTGAGATTGGCATGGAACGAACCACCGTCCCACCAGCTGTATTGCGCGGTGTCAGCCCCCGGTTCCCAGGTGAGCGCATCGGCGATGAACGGTATTTCGACCGCGTCGCAAAACGCCTGCACCGTGCCCGCCGGGTTCTCCAGAAGGTCGTCACTGTCGATCACGGGTGGAGCCTTACCGTCGAGGGCGTGAATGAGATCGAAAAGCGCGCGCTGTTCTGGAAAACCGACTTCGGCGCTGTCGAAGTCCGGCCACTTGTCATACATCGACGTGATCGTGAGCGCTGGGTCGCGGATCAGGAACGCATGGGTGAAATGGGACAGGAATTCCTTGTCCCACATGTGGCTGATGTAATGCGGGAAGTCCTTGATGAAGACTGGTCCCGCCTCGGCGCGCGCCCGGATATCCTCCCAGACGCTTTCCAGGGTCAGTCCTGGCGTTGTCTTGTCACCTGGCTGCCACCGCGGCCACAAAGGGTTCGCGCCCTGATACCACGCTTCGCCGAAGGGCTCGTGAAGGCAGTCCAGATCGCCGCGCTGGCGCATCATCCATTCAAAGGCGGTTGAGGTCGACCGGGGCACGGCCCAGAGCGCAACGATCTTATGCATGAAGGCGCTCCAGCAGGTGTCCGTGCCTGCCTTCCGGCGCCAGCTTGAGCGAGCGGAAAATACGCCAGTAGAGGGCGGTGTCGTGTGCGATAACCGGTTTGCCGAGCCGGTCTTCCAGCTGAGGTGTCAGGTGCAGCATGCGCTGCGGCTGGCCATTTTCTCCGGTGCGGAAATTGACCATCCCGTTGGCAAGGTAGGCATCGGCGCCTGGGGCCTTGTCGGCAACAAATTCGAAGCTGCGCCGGGCAAGATCACCGTCGAAGATCCATCTCTTGCGGTTCACGTCGTCCTGGCTGTTGAACCAGCCCTGATCGACAAAGTTCCCGGCCCACAACACGTCGAAACCGGCCTCCTTCAGGAAGCCGACCGTTCCCTGCCACCACTCTGGCCAGTGATAGACCGCATTGAGGGCCACCTTTTCGACGTTCATTTCACGCAGTGCCTCGACCATCGCGTAGCCGGCCATGTGAAATGCCAGGCCGTATTTGTCACTCAGCCGCGCGCAGAAATCGGCAATTCCCTGAACGCCCTTGCCGGAGGCGTGCACCCAGTTCGAACCGACCTGGGCACAGACATCAGCACCATTGTTGGCCATCACAGACGCGAACTCTTCCAGCATGTCGAAGTTCTGTGTGCGCTGGTCGAGCCGATGCCGGTAGTCAGGTACGTGAAGCATCCAGCCATGGACGCCGACACTGCCGGGTGCAATGCGCAGAAAGTCGCTCGGAGCAGCATCCCAGTCATGGGGAGGACAGGTGAAACCGACCTGATGCGGAAACAGTTTCTGCTCCTCGGTCCATTCCAGCGGCATACCTTGCGCATCGGACCCTGGCATGGACATCAGGCTTCCCGCATCCAGTTCTGAAGCGCCTGGACGGAATGTTCCGAATTGACGCCGCAGGCCGGATCCAGAACCAGCGGACCGGGCTTGTAGCCACGGCTGCGCAATCCCTTCTGGACGGCCTCGACCAGGTAGATGTCCTCTTCAACGGTTGTCGAGCGGTCCTGAACGGCGAGCCGCCGGATCGTTTCGCTGTCGACGCCGTCAATGGTGTACCAGCCGCGCCAGACGATCACGTGATCGACGTCGACCGCACGCCAGTGATAGGTGTTCAGGATGTTGCCTGGATAGACCTGAAACGAGAACAGCGGCCAAAGGAACCATGAGGAATAGTCGCCGGCGTGTTCGTTGGCTTCCAGATCGATATCGTAGGTCATCCTTTCCAGGTTCTGGCATTCGGTGGTGTGCCGGAGACAGTATCCTTGTGGCTGGATGTCATAGGTCTCGGGTTTGACCACGCCGGTTGCGAAAGTGGGGTGGTTGATGGGGCAGTGATAGCATTCCGAATAGTTTTCGACCGAGACTTTCCAGTTGCAGTTCTCGGCAATTTCGACCCATTCGAGGGGCTTCAGACGGTCGATCTGCGGAACGAAGGCACGGAGTTCCTTGCGCACGTTCGGGAACCAGTCGTCCATCGGCTTTGCATCCGGGTCGAGATTGACGAACAGGAAGCCGCAGAAGTCCTCGATGCGCACCGATGTCAGACAGATCTTGCTGCGGTCGAAACCCGGAACCGCACGCACATTGGGGCCTGATCGCAGGCCGCCGGTCAGTTCGTAGGTCCAGCTGTGATAGGGGCAGACCAGCAGCTTGGTGTTGCCTTCGCCCTGCACCAGCTGGTGCGCGCGATGCTGACAGACATTGTAGTAGGCTCTGAGCACACCCTCCCTGTCGCGCAGACAGATGATGCTTTCGTCCGCGATATCGACGGTGAAGTAGTCGCCCGGTTTCTCGAGCTGGGAGATATGTCCGGCGAATTGCCACGTTCGTGCCAGCAACCCGTCTTTTTCCCGTTTGAAATGGTCGGGGTCCGTATAATAGCGGGCTTCGAGCGAATGGGTCAGCTGGCTGTGAACGTTCATGAGCGGTCCTTCCACTCTTCCTGATAGAGCCCCATTTTGTGGCGGCGGGTGTGAAATCGGTCGATGCTGGAAATGACGTCTTCAGGCGCATCGGCAATGACGAAGGCGAGCAGCGTCTCCAACAAGGCGATCGTCGAGACGGAGGATGGAAAGAACTGCGGCGTCTCCGCATCGACGACAAACGCATGGTCGCTGCCGACGACAATGGGTGAGGCCGGGCTGTCCGAGATGGCAACGATGGTGAGCCCCTGTTCCCGGGCCGTCTCCACGGCGGCGATGACATCCGTGCGGTAGGGTTTGCAGGTCATCGCGACGAGCACGTCCCGCTCGTCCCCCCGTGCCAGATCGTCCGTTGCAACGGACCCCATCCTGGGAATGGTCCAGATCGTGTCGACCGCCATATCAGCGAGATAGGAAAAGTTACGTGCGTTGGAATTGTTCACGCCGACGCCAAGAACATAGGTGTGGCGCGCATTGACGATGGCATCGGCAGCCGCCTTCATTGCGTTGGCATCAGTCGCAGCGAACGTGTTCTCGATATTCGAGATGGCGCAGGCAGCCATTTCGGCGAAGAGCGCGCCCAGCTGGCCACCCTTGGCCAGCGACTGCAGCCAGCGTGCCCTGTCTGGAAAATCAGTCCCGCGGCTGCGGATCGCCTCACGAAACGGGTGGCGAAAATCCTCATAGCCATCAAAACCGACCGAGCGCGCCATGCGCACGAACGTGTTCGGCTTGACGCCCGCCGCATCGGCGATCTCGCGGATCGAACTGACGCCGACATCGTTTGGATTTTCAAGCACATAGCTCGCAGCCTTGCGCAGCTCGGGCGTCAGGTCCTCGAGCTCGGACGCAAGCTCGTCAAGCACTGCCTGTGGGGCCTTCAAACTCGATTTTGGTACATTCATATCATTCATGATTGACGAGAGTACATTTGTACAATTACGATGTCCATCGAAAAATCACCGGCCTGGGAGATCACACGTGTCGGAAACCGGAACCTCAAAACTGCCGTCCTCGGCCCGTGTCGTCATCGTCGGCGGCGGCATCATGGGCTGCGGCCTTGCCTATCATCTGGCCCATGAGGGCTGGTCGGACGTCGTTCTCCTGGAAAAGGCGGAACTGACCTCCGGTTCCACGTGGCATGCCGCCGGGCAGATCACCCACTCCACCTCCAGTTTCGGGCTTGGAAAATGTGTCGGTTACAACATCGATCTTTATTCCGGCCTGCTTGAGGAAGAGACCGGCCAGTCCGTCACCTGGCATGGCTGCGGATCTTTCCGTCTGGCCTATACGGAAGACGAGATGGACTGGCTTCGCCACACAATGAGTGTTGGCCGGGCGCTTCAGTTTCCGATGGAGATGGTGGGGCCGGAGCGCATTCGAGAGTTGCACCCGTTCTACAACCTCGATGGTGTTCTCGGTGCCCTGCATACACCCGATGACGGCCATGCGGACCCGTCCGGTGTCACCCAGGCTCTTGCGATCGGCGCGCGCAAGCTCGGTGTCAAAATCATCCGCCGCTGCCGGGCAATGGATATCAAGCAGCAACCAAACGGCGAGTGGAAAGTGTCCACGGAACTGGGCGACATCACCTGCGAGCACGTGGTCAATGCGGGCGGAACCTATGCGCGGCAGATGGGCGAATGGAGCGGTCTGCAGCTGCCGATGACGTCGATGACGCACCATTACATCGTCACCGACACCGTGCCGGAATTCAAGGAGCTGGACAAAGAGCTGCCCGTCATCCGGGATGACAAACTGGTCTCCGGTTACATCCGCATGGAACAGAAGTCCGGTCTCATCGGCATCTACGAAAAAGAGAACCCCAACACCGTATGGGAAGACTTCTGCCCGTGGGAAGCGGAGAACGAGCTGTTCGAGGCGGACTATGACCGGATCATGCCGTGGCTGGAAAATGCCATGGACCGCATGCCGATCTTCGCTGAACTCGGCATCAAACGCGAGGTCCACGGCGCGATCTCGCATCCGCCTGACGGCAATCCGCTAATCGGCCCGGCTCCGGGCGTAAAGAACTACTGGTGCTGCTGCGGCACCCAGATCGGCATCGGCTGGGGGCCGGGCCTGACTCGTGAACTTGCCCGCTGGATGGTGCACGGTTCGGCGGACATCTCGATGCGCGAGTTCGATCCGCGCCGCTTCGGCGGCTATGCCGACAAGGAGTGGCAGGTCGTCAAGGCCAAGGAAGATTACTGCCTTCGCCACGAGATTCCGTTCCCGCATTTCAACCGGCTGGAAGGACGCCCGATCAAACCCAGCCCGCTTTATGAACGCCTGAAGGAAAAGGGCGCCGTCTACGAGGAAGTCTACGGCCACGAACGCCCGCGCTGGTTTACCACCGGCGATCTGGAGCAGCGGGACTACTACTCGTTCCGGCGCGCGGCGTGGCATGAAGCCGTTGCAAAGGAAATGCAGGCCGTCAGGACAACGGCCGGGATCATGGATATCTCGGCTTTCACGAAAATCGAGTTGTCCGGCCCGGATGCGGAAACCTACCTGGACAGGCTGGTCGCCAACCGGCTGCCCAGGAAAGTCGGCGGCATCGCCCTGACACACATGCTCAACCGGCGGGGCCGGATCGAACTGGAACTGACGGTTGTCCGCCTGGCTGAAGACCGGTTCTATCTGGTCTGCGCGGCCTTCTTCGAACAGCGGCTGCTCGATCATCTGGCGCAGAACGGCGAAGGCGAGGATGTCAGTGTCCGCAACCTCTCCACTGAGTGGGGTGCGATGACGCTGAATGGACCGCTTGCGCGGGACATACTGGCGCCGAACACACCGGCGGCGCTCGACAATGCGTCGTTCCGCTGGCTGACGGCACAGGAAATCGAGGTTGCCGGACACAAGGCCTGGGCGTTCCGCATGTCGTATGCCGGTGAACTCGGCTGGGAATTCCACATTCCGCGTGCGCACATGCTGGAAGTCTATGACGCGCTCTGGAAGACCGGCCAGCCGCTCGGGCTTACGGACTATGGCTCCTTCGCCATGAATGCCCTTCGCCTGGAAAAAGGCTTCAAGGGTGCCGGTGAGTTGACCAACGAAGTGACGTTGCCGGAAGCCGATGTGATGCGTTTCGCGAAACTCGACAAGGCAGAGTTCCTCGGCAAGGCCGCGACCGAAGCAAGTGCTGCGGCGACACGCCTGCCATGGGTTTGCGTTTATCTTCAGATCGAACCGGACGGGATCGAAGACGGACATGGCGGTGAAGCCGTGCTCCTCAACGGCGAACCGGTCGGAGCGACCAGTTCGGTGGCTTATGCACACACAGTCGGGAAGATCCTCGCCTTCGCTTATGTCAAACCTGAAGCTGCTGCGCCCGGTCAGGAGCTGGAAGTCGTCATCATGAACGGGGTCCGCAAGGCCCGGGTGCTGGACGCACCGGCCTATGATCCAGAAAGCCTGCTTCCAAGGACGGATGCGCCTGTCGGAGTAGCTGCGGAATGACAATACCGGCAACCATGAAGGCGATGGTCCTGGAAGGACATGGCGGGCTCGACAAGCTGGTCTGGCACGAGGACTGGCCGACCCCGCAACCCGGTCCCGGTGAGGTCCTGATCAGAGTTGGCGCGTGCGGGCTGAACAACACCGATGTGAATACGAGATCCGGCTGGTACTCCAAGACCGTTTCGGACGCGACCACCGGGGGTGCCTACGAAGAGGTCGGCGAAGAAGATCCGACCTGGGGCGGTGCGCCAATCACGTTTCCGCGCATTCAGGGTGCGGACGCGGTTGGCGAGGTTGTCGCTCTTGGCGATGGCGCACCGGAAACTCTGCTGGGCAAACGCGTCATGGTGGATGGCTGGCTCAGGGACTGGTCCGACCCGTTCAACAAGGACAAGGCCGGGTATTTCGGTTCCGAGTGCAATGGTGGATATGCCGAATACACGGTTGCCAACGCCAACAACGTCGGC
>Ga0207422_1003250_pt1 | contig 16941 bp, 15 predicted proteins | sample MarCyaLeptolynsp_FD_187757 | JGI IMG/M metagenome (GOLD analysis project Ga0207422, IMG submission 187757) | Marine cyanobacterial communities from Panama - species 1 Leptolyngbya sp. (SPAdes) | ecosystem: Environmental > Aquatic > Marine > Unclassified | place: Panama: Panama City | collected...
ACTCTCCAACCATCAAAGGCGTAATAATTCAATGGCCACATGTTTTTTAAGTCATTGTATGGCAAGGAGAAATCATCGGTATTCAAACGAGCCATTAATTCTGGAATCATAAAAGCAAAAGCGGTCTGAAAAAACATCACACTTATGGTTCGAATTTTCTCATAACGATTGTGCCTATATTTCCAAATAAACTTGATTCCGAAAGCCAGAATCGCTATAGTGTAAAGCGCTCCATAAACAAACCATTGACTAGCGGGATTGCCACTTAATAGTCTACTTAATGGGTCGAAAAGTGCAACAATTCCAGTATTTTCTCCAGTACTACTCAATCCCAAATAAGCAGGAAAGAAATATAATATAATGTAGAAACCTGTCAGAATAATTCCGGCAATCCATCCCAAATACCCTTTACTGCTTATGGATTTAAACCAAACACCGTCATTTTTAATGCCTTCTTGTTTATGACCATAAGCACCTTTGGAAAAAAGAATGACTCCTAATGTAATAGCGACTAAAGAAACGCTTAGCCATAGTCCCTTTAAGGGGAAATTAATATTGAAAGCAGACAAAAGGATTATTAATAATCCCGCCATGCCAATTAATGTTCCTGTTTTCTGTAAACCATTCAAAGCGACTGGAGGTCCGCTTACTAGGCTAATATCTTTATCTATTCTACTCATGTTTTAGGCGCTTACAGTAATTTCTTTTTTGAATTTATTTTTTGCTGATTCTAGGTGATTCTCATAAAACTCAGGGTCAAAATTGGCTTTGTTCAAATTCTCAATTACTTGATGAATGGAGGTTTTGTTAGCAATCCAAGCATCCATTTGTCGATGTCTTAAACGGATGCCAAATACATTGGCAGCCAAGAATGAATTGTCGTTTTTATCATAGACTAACTTCAAGCATTTGGTGCCATCTTCATGTTCCCAATACAACACCTCATCATTCTCTTTGGCTTGGGCCCAAACCCAACCATAGGTTTGATATTCGATATCAAAGAATTTAGCTGAGTTAAACCAAATGCCAGGCTTGTAAGCTGTTTTATTCTCACAGATGCTTTGAGCGACCGTTTCTCCCATCATTTTACCAGTGTACCATACTTGTTCTATATTTCTTCTTCCGGTTGGATGTTCATGAAATTGGGCACAATCACCAATAGCATATACACCTTCTACATTAGTCTCTAAGAATTCATTTACCATTATACCTCTTTGGGTTTCAATTCCAGAATCCTTCAAAAACTCAATATTTGGGCTAACACCTGCGGTCAGTCCTACAAATTGACATTCAACCTCTTCTCCAGATTTTGTTCGTATGGCTTTGGCTCTGCCATTTTCATCTGGTATTACTTCTTCCAATTCGGTCTCAAATCTTAAATCTACATGGTGTGATTTAATGTGTCTGGAAATCAATTCTCCTTCTTCTTTTGGTAAGACACTTCCCCAAAATCTTTTTTCTCTAACCAAGAAAGTAACGGCTATTCCTCTGCTAAGAAGCATTTCAGCCATTTCAACTCCTATCAATCCTCCACCAACAATTACTGCTCTCTTAATTCCTTGGGTGTATTCCTCCATGCTTTCCAAATCTTGCCAACTATAAAGTCCTTGAACACCTTTTAAGTCCTGACCTTTCCACCCAAATTTGTTTGGTTTAGAACCACAAGCAAGGATCAATTGGTCATAATTCATGGATTCACCCGATTTGAACTGAAGTTCTTTTTTGTTTGGATCTATGCTAGAAACATAAGCCATCTTTAAATCGATTCTGTTTTTTGCCCAGAAATTGTCTTCATAAGGTTTGATGTTCTCATATTTCATGTGTCCCATGTAAACATACATCAGGGCAGTTCTGGAAAAAAAATGTTCAGTTTCTGCAGAAATTAAAGTGATTTTATGGTCTGAATGTTTGCGAATATGTCTTGCCGCGCTAACACCAGAAATGCCATTTCCAATAATTGCAATGTGTTTCATAATTTGATATGAAGGGCTAAATTAAAATCTTGCGCAAATTTGCTTTGTCTAAAATAAGACAATAGGAAGAGACACCAAAAAGACCTAGAATTTTATAGAGTAGGTTGCTTTAATAGCAAGATTATCTTCGAATTCAGAATTGCTATATGCCCCATATCTGTAATAAGCTCCTACACCGAAGTTACCTAGATTAAAATTCAAATCAGATTCTTCGAGCAAACGATCAATAAATCCGAACAGCCGATCGAATTGTATGCCCGATTCAAAAAATCCCAAATTCATTCGATTTAAATCTAAACCTTGATGTCTGTTTGCATTACGCATATCACCCCAACCAATATTCGTTACCAAAGCAACTTCAGGTTTAAAATACTTGGTTTTTAGTAGTAGACTTTTAAAGCTGTGTTTGAAGAAAAAACCTACAAACTGATCATGAAAAAACTCCAGAGGTTCAACGGTTTGGAAATTAAAATCTGCAGCAATTACAGCTCTTTTACTTAAAATGCCATTGGCCCGATAAAGTGCAGTAATAGGTAAAGAATTATCGATATAACCGGCATTAATTCTAAAAGAAGTAAACCCTAGATTCCTTACTTTAAAGGCCTTGTGAAACTTGAAATCTAGACGATTGTATTCAAAATCTCCTTCAAAATCTTGGTCAAGTCCACGGCTGAATTTAATATTGAAAACAGGATTCAAATAGGTAATCGGTCTTTTTACACCAAACATCTTGACATATTTTTCACCTGGAGAATACCGAATGTTGATTCCTGCTTCCGTTAAATCAAATTGATAATTTCTAACTGATGTAGTAGTTAATTCATCTGAATTGTATGAATAAGTCCTATTTACGGTTCTTTGTTGATGGTTTATAAATACAGAAGCCTGTACATCTTTAAGGGGATGAAATTCAATGTCTAATTGATATAACTCGCGACTATCCATTAAATTGATAAAGTAATTTCTTAGACTTTCTGAGGAAAAGGCACTTATTCTGTCATTAATAAAATTTGTGCCGCCACTTTCTATGACATCATTTTCATAACGCAACACGGATTTAATATAAGTTCCTTTTGCTTTTTCCCAACTTAAATAGCTACCATACTTTGTAGCTTTATCTCTAAATCCATATGCAATGTAAACTCCTAGTGAAAGGTTCTTATGAATCTTATCATTTGTTTCTGCACCTATTCCCAAGCGGAAACCTTCGTAGTCATTAAAAGCGAGTAAGTGATTCAATCTAATGTCAACAGGTCCGATTGGAATAGCACCCTTAGCTAGGCTCTCAACAATTAAAAAATACTTATCGAAGTTTACCTTTTCTCCAATACTGTCAATAACACGATAAGTGTTTTGTTCTTGCTCCGATAATTCTTCTTTACGATATGAATTCCAAAAAGTAGAATCTTTCTGGCCTGCATCTTCATTGATGGATAAAACAACATTATCGAATTCCTTCTTGCTTATCCTTGATTTTAATGCGATGCTATCTAAATATGATTTTCCCTCACCAAAGAAATAAAAATTACTCTCACTTATGGATTCGAATAACAAGACTGTATTGAGTTGAACAGGAAACCATTGTTTATCATCAACTTTTTCATATAGTTGTTGAATTTTTACATTGATTTCCTCTTGATCTATGGTTTCAGCGATGAAATTCTGTATAGCAAATTGATCTGTATTAATTGATAAGAAACCATACAAACCTTCAAAATTTTTGCCTTTTCTGGGACGATAGGAAATGGTAAATACCGTATCCTCTCCTACGAAAGTAGTGTCTTCCAATAGGAATAAATACTTTGAAGTGCTTCCTTTGCTAATTGGACTTAAGTAGTCGTAGGAAAATAATTTGATATAGGTGTCATACAGTGAAAATGATTGCAGTTGGGTGCCAATCAAAGAGAAGGTTGGATTTTTAAATCCAGAAATTCTGGATGCCAATATGACCTCTTTGGAGTTCGACGGAGGAATATGGTTCCTTTCTGAAATGGATTCCATCATGAATAAATGCATGGAGTCAACAAACTCCAATGCTTCCTGGGTATTACTATCTAATTTTTCAAAGGGAGTATTTGCGATTTCCTTTTCTTTTATACTATCTGGTTTGACAGAGAAAATTAGTTTATTGTAGGATTGGTAATAAAACTCACTTGCTTTTTCAGGATTGTTTATTTCACGATTTTCGATAGCTGCATCAATAATTCGATGTGCTGGGTTAACCCCAGGTAAAACTTCCACTTCCTTAATTTTGAAAGAAGTCTGTTTCAAAAGAATTGGTCCTTTAATTTGTTGAAGTTGGCTCCTATCTAAATTCAATGTTTGATAACCGACATAAGTAAATGTAATTTTTTGAATATTCTCAGAAAGCGGGAAACTAAATTTCCCATCGATGTCGGATATAGTTCCTGTTTTACCTTCATTTATTCGAATGTTTACAAATGCCAATGGTTCTTTTGTATTCTCATCTAAAACCAAGTTTTTATAGGTCTGTGAATACAGAAAAATTGGAGTGAAAAGGAACAAAGTCCAAAAGTATCTTTTCATAATAATGGCCACATTTAGCAATAATTATTCCACAGTAGAATTGTGCTTGTGTAAATTTGACAATGGTCCAAATTAGGAAGAATGTCATTTCAAGATAAATATCAGCTTGCTAAAAAAATTAGCTTCCTTAGATTATGGAATGTCATTAAGGTGATTTTTAGTTATTACCTATCCAAATGGACTAAAGTGCCAAATCAAATGGGTATGCCCTTAGCGATTGCTCTAGAACCAACTACTGCTTGTAATCTCGGTTGCCCTGAATGCCCTAGTGGATTAAAAAGTTTTAGCAGGGAGACTGGTAATTTGAAGAAAGAATTTTATCAAAAAGTAATTGATCAAACTGCACCACATAGCTTTTATTTGACCTTTTACTTCCAAGGGGAACCATATATTAATCCTGATTTTTTGGAAATGGTTAGTTATGCCAACAAGAAGAAAATTTACACTGCAACTTCAACAAATGCTCATTTTCTGGATGAGGTAAATGCCCATAAAACAGTTAAATCTGGATTAGATCGCTTGATCATATCTATTGATGGTACAACACAAGAAACCTATGAGCAATATAGAATAGGAGGCAAGTTGGATAAGGTAATTAGTGGGACGAAAAATATCATTGAAGCAAAACGAAAATTAAACTCAAAAACCCCACATGTCATTTTTCAGTTTTTAGTTGTGAAGCCAAATGAACATCAAATTGATGATGTTTATCAATTAGCAAATGAATTGGGAGTGGATGAGGTAAAACTGAAAACAGCTCAAGTGTATAACTATAAGAATGGAAATGAATTAATTCCTGAAAATGAGAAGTATTCTCGGTACAAAAAACATGCTAATGGCACTTATAGCATAAAGAATAAATTGGTCAATAATTGTTGGAAGCTATGGCATTCTTGTGTAATTACTTGGGATGGAAAAGTTATTCCATGTTGCTTTGATAAGGATGCAGAATATAGACTAGGTGACCTCCAAAATATAGACTTCAAAAGAATATGGTTTGGTAATTCTTATCAAGAATTTAGGCAAATGTTGTTTAAAGGTAGAGATCAAATCGAAATCTGTAAGAATTGTTCTGAAGGAACAAAGGTCTGGGCTTAGTTCAAATACTTTCCTACTATAGGCATTCTTCTACCCATGCCAAAAGCTTTATCTGAAACCCTTAATATCGGAGGTGCTTGATGCCTTTTATACTCATTGATGTTTACCATTTTAAGTATTCTTCCAACCAATTCCTTATCGAACCCCTTTTCAATAATCGCTTTTGGACTTTTTTGGTTTTCGATGTATTCCATTAGGATTGTATCCAAGGTATCATAATCAGGTAAAGAGTCCGAATCTTTTTGATCCGGTCTTAATTCAGCGGAAGGTTCTTTTTCAAGGATATGGATTGGTATTATCTCTTCCTCACGATTGATATATCTGCTTAGTGAGTATACCTCTGTCTTATAAACATCCCCCAAAACAGATATTCCTCCGCTCATGTCTCCATATAGGGTGCCATAGCCAACAGCCAATTCACTTTTGTTGGATGTGTTTAAAAGTATGGTGCCAAACTTATTGGTATGAGCCATTAATAAGGTGCCTCTTATTCTGGATTGAATATTTTCTTCGGCAATACCAAATTCTGTGTCCTTAAATAGAGGGTCTAATTGGTTTTCAAATGCCGCATAAATATCTTCAATCGCTATTTGGTGATAATCGCAACCTAGATTTTTACATAATTCTATTGAATCTTTAATTGAATGCTCTGAAGAGAATTGTGAGGGCATTAAAATTGGAATAACATTATCCTTTCCTAATGCTTTAACCGCCAATACTAAGGTTAAAGCAGAATCAATTCCGCCACTTAGACCTAAGGTTGCCTTTTTAAAATTTAACTTGCGGAAATAATCCTTAATTCCCAATACCAAAGCATTTTGCATGCTTTCCAGTTTGGAAGAAACTTTATATTGTGAGCTGTCATTCAGCTTGTTGCTGTCCAATACAATTAGTTCAGATTCAAATTGCTGCAATTGATGAACTATTTCTCCATTGGCATTCATGACCAATGATCCTCCATCAAAAATTAGTTCAGTTTGCGCACCAACATGGTTTACATAGTAAAGGGGAATATTATATTTATTTACATTCCATTTAAAAACTCTGTTCCTTTCCTCCAATTGATTATGAGCATGAGGAGAGGCAGCTATATTTAGAATAAAGCTTGGGTTTTCTCTTATGAGCTTTTCCATTGGAGACTTTTGATAGAGCATATTGCCATCAACATTCCATAGGTCTTCACATATGGTAAGTGCGATTTTCTCTCCTTCTATTTCAATGCACTCTGCATCAGCGCCAGGTTCAAAATATCTGTATTCATCAAAAACATCATAAGTGGGTAACAGTTGCTTAAAATGTTTAGATGCAATGCTGCCATTTTTTAAAAGGTAGGCAGTATTATACAATCTTTTACCGTCTGAATTTTCATTCAAACTTGGTCCGCCAACAATAGCGGCAATACCAACACAGTGTTTGGCAATTTGATTGATGGCTTCTTCACAATAAGAAATAAAGTCATCAAATTCAAGGAAATCTCTTGGGGGGTAACCACTAATAGCTAATTCTGCAAAAACCACCAAATGGGCATTCTTTGCTTTTGCATCCTTTATTGCCTCAATAATTTTGGCTTTATTCTCCTCGAAATTGCCAATGTGATAATTGAGTTGTGCTAGCGCAATGTTCATGATTGGAGGAGTTCTTATTTAAAATAAAACTCCAGCATTGATTACAAAAATGTTACTAATCGCTTTAAAATCTTGGTCTCTATTTCCAATGGCATTTCCTGATCCATCGGCTTCATAAGTGTCTTCACTCAATAAATTGGTGAATCCATTATCAAAGGTTAATCCTAGCATTATAGAAGTATTACCAGAAATATTGTACTCAGCACCTAAGCCGACAATTAAACTTCCTCTAAACAGATTAATTTCATCTCCAAAATCTGCATCATTTCTAGTAAATGTGCTACCGATGATTGAAGGTGAATTAAAATCCGTATCTGCTTCAGCATCATAATTTATTCCTAGCCCCAATCCAAATTGACCGAAGTATTTCATATATCCAATTTGATTGGTTTTCAATTTCAATGTGAATGGAATTTGAACATATTTTAACCTGATGTCGGCTTCAGTTCTTCCTCCAATTGGAATTAAGTTAGGTGATTGAATATCCGGATAACTCAATTTCCCGCCAATATTTAGCAAGCTAATACCTGTAGAGATTGCATAATTGTCCGCAATATTAAAGTCAGCAATAATGCCGTAACCAAATCCAATTTTTGAGCCTTCTCCATCTACACCTTCAGAATCGGGATTCATCCAACTTAAATTGGGTGACAATTGTAATCCCAGTTGAAATTTACCTTGCGCCATGCACATAAACCCAAGGCATGAAACGAAAATTAGTAATGTTGTCTTTTTCATAATTTTGCTAGAAATATGTCGCAAATCTAAGGGCTTTTTATCAAAATGAGAATTACTTTATCACTCTTCTTAGTCCTTTTATTCACTATATTATTTAGCGCTTGCGATAAAAATCGTTGGGAAATTGAAACGAATTCCGATGAGGACAGAATAATTGTTGAAAGATTTGATATCGATTTATACCATCTGTCTCAAAATTCGTTGGAAGAATCTGAAATAGAAGAATTGTATAAAAACCATCCTAAACTTTTTCCATTGTATATGGAAGGAGTGATGCGATTTGGTGCTTTTAATTCTAATGCAGGCAATCAGGCATTAAATAATTTCGTGCAAAATGAAGACATTAATTCCTTATTTAAAGAGGTAGAGCATCAATACCCAAAAGGCAGTCTATCAGAAATTGAGAATTCTCTGGATAAAGGATTAATGCATTATCAGTATTATTTCCCCAATCGTACCATTCCTAAAATTGCTAGCATGGTATCTGCATTTAATTTCGCAACAGTTGTAGATGATAGTTTGCTGGTTATTGGATTAGATATGTATTTGGGAGCCAATTATCCCAATTATCCAAAAACGGGAATCCCAAATTATAAATTCAAAAATTTCGAGAAAGAATACATTGTGTCAGACGCCTTAAAAGCATGGTTGTTTACTGAATTTGAGCGAAGTGGGAGTAAAAATCTATTAGAAGAGATGATTTATCAAGGTAAAATCATCTACCTCTTAGAAGCATTTTTACACGATCAAGATAACCATCGCTTTTTCAATTACAACGAAGAGGAATTGGCTTGGTGCAAGAAAAATCAAAGTGAGATATGGTATCATTTTGTAGATCAAGAATTACTATATGAAGTAGCAAATTTTAAAATCAGGAAATATCTTGGTGATGCACCATTTATAGCTGGGTTTCCTGAAGGATCTCCTGGTAGAGTTGGGATCTGGCTTGGATACAAAATAGTATCTGCCTATATGGATAAGAATAAAAATGTTACGTTAAAGCAATTGATGGAAAATGCCAATGCCAACCAAATTTTACAACAATCGAATTTTAAACCGAAAAGAAAATGAAAAGTTCCTCAGAAATAAATTTTAAAATTCACTTGGATGAAAATCAATTGCCCGAAAAAATAAATTGGACTGCTGAAGGATCTGAAAAATCTGGAGCAAACACAAGCAAGTCAATTATGCTTGCATTATGGGATGAGTTGGAGAACAACACCCTTAGAATTGATTTATGGACAAAAGATATGATGGTAGATGAAATGAAGAAATTTACTTGTCAAAACATCATTACCCTTGCCGATGCATTTGAAAGGTCTACAGGAGAAAAGGAAGCTGCAGAAGAAATCAGGGAATTTGGTAAAAATTTGGCAATCAAATTGGGGGTGCTGAAGTAAGTTTCATGCATGCATTGAAATCTTTAATTTAGTCGCAATATTCTCTATGTCTAAGCAAGAAAAACAAAAATCAGAAGTAAAGGTTAAAACATCTTATGTTTCAACTGTAATTAGTATTTCCCTTGTTCTTTTTTTACTAGGTCTGCTAGGTTTAATTGTCATTAACGCCAAAAAGATTTCTGACCACGTCAAGGAAAATATAGGTTTTTCATTGTATTTGAAAGAGGATGTTCAAGATAGACAAGTAAAGGAATTGACGACTTTATTACTGGAAAAGGAATATACAAAAAACACAGAGTATGTCAGCAAGGAGGATGCTGCACAAATGCTTAAAGATGACTTAGGAGAGGATTTTGTTGACTTTTTAGGATACAACCCACTCTCTGCTAGCATCGATGTTTACTTGAATGCAGACTTTGCTGATCCCTCAAATATCGCGACCATAGAATCGGAGTTAAAGAGATTTCCAATCGTAAAAGAAGTAGTTTATCAAAAAGATTTATTGGCTGAAGTAAATGAAAATATCAGAAAAATAGGTCTAGTCTTATTGGGCTTTAGCCTTTTATTGTTGATAGTAGTTATTGCCCTGATTAATAATACAATTCGATTGGCTATTTATTCCAAGCGATTTTTAATCAAAACCATGCAATTGGTTGGAGCAACTTCTGGTTTTATCAGAAGGCCATTCATTGGAAGAGGTATTTTGAATGGGATAATAAGTGGTGTTATTGCTTTAATTCTCTTATCTGGAGTGCTTTTCAGCTTGCAAAGAAATCTTCCAGAATTTTTAGAGTTACAAAACTTTAACATCTATTTATTGCTTTATGCAATGATAATTTTACTTGGAATATTAATTTCGTGGATATCAACCTCCTTAGCTGTTCGTAAATTTTTACGAATTCAAAGTGGAGACTTATATTAAAAGAGGATTTATGGGAACTAATCAAGAGAATCAATTTGCTTTCGGAAAAGAGAATTACAAACTTTTTGCAATTGCTGTTGCAGTTGTAGTAGTTGGCTATCTGCTTATGGTTGGCGGTGGTTCTGATGATCCAAATCAATTCAATGGGGATGAATTATTTTCTGTTCGAAGAATTACCATTGCCCCTATTTTAGTTTTGTCAGGACTTGGTCTTGCTGTTTATGCAATAGTGAAGAAGCCAAAAGAGCAGAGCAACTAAGATTCTCATCCTAATTTCATGTACGATTTCACAACCGGTGAAGTAATTCTGATTGATAAACCGCTTCAATGGACCTCTTTTGATGTGGTGAAAAAGATTAGAAATTTAGTCAGTAAGTATATTGGAGTAAAAAAGATTAAGGTTGGTCATGCAGGCACTTTAGATCCATTGGCTTCAGGTCTTTTAATTGTTTGTACTGGGAAAAAAACCAAGACCATCGAAGAAATACAAAGTCAAAAAAAAGAATATACTGGGACAATACATCTAGGAGCTACAACTGCATCCTACGATTTGGAAACAGAAATTGAAAATGAAGTTTCTGTAGAACATCTCAGTGCTCAAGAGGTTGAAAAATCATTGGAACATTTTAAAGGGAAATTACATCAATTGCCACCAATTTATTCTGCCAAGAAAGTGGATGGAAAAAGAGCCTATGAAATGGCTAGAAAGGGTAAAGAGGTTAAAATTCAACCCAATCAAATTACAATACATGAGCTGGAGATAAGAAAAATGGATTTACCTGAACTGGAATTTAGGGTTGTATGTTCCAAGGGGACATATATACGTTCATTAGCAAATGACATAGGAGTAAAACTTGGGGTTGGTGCTTACCTTAAGACTCTGCGCAGGACACAAATTGGTAATTATAAATTGAAGGATGCAATTAGTGTGGAGGAGTTTGAACAACAATTATTCTCCGTTTAATTGTCCCAGTTTTATTAAATTTGCGCCTCATTTTTTGAAAGCAGCTAATTATCTAAAGCAAGATGAAGTTATCTAAATTTAAATTCGACCTGCCCCCGGAATTGTTGGCAGAACGTCCTTCTGAGAATAGGGATGAATCCAGACTAATGGTGATTGATAGAAAGGCAGGAACGATAGAACATAAGGTTTTCAAGGATTTCCTAGATTATGTGGATGAGGGAGATGCTTTAATCATGAACAATACCAAAGTTTTCCCAGCGAGATTATATGGTAATAAGGAAAAGACCGGCGCCAAGATTGAAGTCTTTTTATTACGTGAGTTAAATAGCGATAACTTACTTTGGGATGTATTGGTAGATCCTGCAAGAAAAATTAGGATTGGGAATAAGCTGTATTTTGGAGATGATGATTTAGTAGCTGAAGTTATAGATAATACAACTTCCAGAGGAAGAACATTGCGCTTTTTGTATGATGGTCCACATGAAGAGTTTCGAAGGACCATAATGTCTTTAGGAGAGACTCCGATTCCTAAATATATCAAGAGAGAAGTTGAGCCGGAAGATGAAGAAAGATATCAAACCGTATATGCCGAAGTAGAAGGTGCAGTAGCAGCTCCTACCGCAGGTTTACACTTCAGTAAGAATTTACTAAAACGATGTGAAATCAAAGGAGTTGAATTTGCCCAATTGACATTGCATGTTGGATTAGGTACATTCAGACAAGTGGAAGTCGAAGATTTGACTAAACACAAAATGGATTCTGAAGAAATGGTGATTAGCGATGAGGCAGTATCTATTGTAAATAATGCCAAAAGGAATAATAAAAAGGTAATCGCTGTTGGTACTACTAGCATGCGTGCTATAGAAACATCAGTGTCTACTGATGGATTTCTAAAACCGTTCAGAGGATGGACCAATAAGTTCATTTTCCCTCCTTACGATTTTAGTATTGCAGATATGATGATTACCAATTTCCACATGCCAGAATCTACCTTATTAATGATGACTGCTGCTTTTGGTGGATACGACTTAATCATGGAAGCTTATCAGCAAGCCATTAAAGAAAAATATCGTTTTTACAGCTATGGCGATGCCATGCTGATCAAATAAGTTGAAAAAATTTGCACTAATAGTTGCTGGCGGTAAGGGTTTACGTATGGGCGCTGAAACCCCCAAACAATTCCTTGAATTGGATGGCAAAGCAATTATTCTCCACACCATAGATCGATTTTTAGAAGCTATCCCGGATATAAATTTGGTATTGGTTATTGCAAAAGATAGCATAGATCGATGGCAAAAGATAACCGCCCAATCTGAATATGCTAATATTCCAATCGCAATAGGTGGAGAAACTAGATCAGATTCCGTTCGTTCAGGATTGTCCTTGGTTGAAGACCATTCTATAGTTGCAGTGCATGATGCGGTTAGGCCTTTTGTAAGCACTCATTGTATCCAAACAGTAATGAAAATGGCTGAAAATAATGGTGCTGCAATTCCTGTTGTAAAAATTAAAGACTCAATAAGAAAATTAGATAAGAATGGATCTATTGCTGTTGATCGAAATGAATACCGTACGGTACAAACACCACAATGTTTTCAAACGAACATATTGAAAGAAGCCTATGAAAAAGCCAATGCAGATGTTTTTTCAGATGATGCTACTGTAGTTGAATTATCTGGCATAGATATAAGCTTGGTCGAAGGTAACTTGGAGAATATTAAGATTACAAGTCCAGAGGATTTAAAAATTGCACAGGCTTTTTTGAAAACGAAGTAATCCGAATTCGATTGAATCTAGCGATTACTTGATTAGATTTGTTACTTATATCAATACATAATGTCAAAACGTCTAGAAGTATTGAAGACTTATAAGCTTTATATCGGTGGAAAGTTTGTAAGATCAGAGTCAGGTAGATATTATAATCCAACTAACGCCAAGGGTGAGAACTTAGGAAATATATGTTTGGCTTCCCGAAAGGATTTCAGAAATTCTGTAGTAGTTGCAAGAAAAGCGCAAGCTTCTTGGGCAAATCGATCGGCATATAATGTAGGTCAGATATTATATCGAATTGCGGAGAATTTAGAGGGTAGGAAACAGGAGATGACCAACATTGTTGTAAAGGAAGAAGGAGTGTCATCACAAATTGCATCCAATTTAATTGAACAGTGCATAGACCGATTGATCTATTTTGCTGGATGGTCGGATAAGTTTCAGCAATTATACAGTAGCGTTAATCCAGTTGCTAGTAGTCACTTTAATTTTTCTATTGTAGAACCTACAGGTGTTGTAGGAGTTCTTTGTGCTAAAGATTCTAAATTGATTTCCTTAATTAGCTCTATCGCTGCATTAATATGCGGAGGCAATTCCATAGTTATTTTAGCAGATGAAGAAGCACCTCTATCAGCTATTGTATTTGCAGAAGTTCTTCAACACTCAGATGTACCTGCTGGTTTGGTTAATATCTTGACTGGTAAGATAGATGAATTGTATCCCCATTTTGCTTCACATATGGATGTCAATGCATTACTTACTATAGACCTTTCCAAATCAATCCGGAAGGAAATTGATGAAACGGCTAGTGTAAATGTGAAAAGGGTATTGCATCAAGAAAGCAAAACATTTGAATCTAATGATTCTGAATCACCGCAAACTATTAGAGATTTCTTAGAGGTGAAAACTACCTGGCATCCTATAGAACAAATAGGAGGTGCTCAAGCAGGATATTAATGGTATTAAGCGCATCCATCATACTTCTTTTAGTTGTGTTGGTTTTCCTATTGACCGCACTTTATTTGGAACTGTTTCGCCCAACGGTAACTTTCTTTATCGCAATAGTAGCATTGGTAGTAGGTAATATTATCAGTCCAAAGGAGGCCCTAAGCGGATTTGCAAATGAGCAATTAGCTGTAATTGTTGTCTTGCTCATAATCAGCGATATGTTTCGAAAATCTTCTGTTGTAGATGTCGTATTTAATTTGATTTTTGGAAGGCATCAATCCATAAATTCTTTCAAGTTGATAATGATGTCTACAGTAGCTGGGTTTTCTGCCTTTTTCAATAATACACCTTTGGTTGCCATGATGATGCCCTATGTAAACTCATGGTCAAAAAAGAATGGGGTTTCTGCTTCTAAATTGTTGATTCCACTTTCATATGCTGCAATTCTTGGGGGTTGTATTACCCTTATTGGAACAAGTACGAATCTAATTGTTAATGGAATGGCAGTAGAGGCTGGTTATCAAACACTTTCCATATTTGATTTTTCAGCAGTGGGCTTACCAATGTTAATTATTGGGATTGTTTATTTAATGGTATTTGGCAACAAATTATTGCCAGATAAACAAGACTCAGAAAATGAGGTATTAATAACAGACAGAGAATATTTTGTGGAAGCCATTATTAAAAAGGATTCGCCTTTAGTTGATTCTACTGTAAGTAAAGCAGGATTTAGAAATCTCAAAGGCCTTTATTTGGTAGAAATATTGAGAGATGAAAGGGCAATTTCCCCTATACCGCCTGACTATATCATGAAAGAAGAAGATGTATTGATTTTTGCAGGAGATACATCTGCGGTAGAGGAGATTAAAAAAAGTGATTTGGGATTGAAGCTACCAAAAATGGTGGATCGAATGGCTTTGGAAAAGACTTCAGTCAATGAAATTGTAGTTTCCTTTAATTCTTCATTGATAGGTAAAAAAGTAAAGGATACTGATTTTAGAGCTCGATTTGATGCTGCAATAGTCGCGATACATAGGAATGGCGTAAAGCTTAGTGGAAAGATTGGAGACATTGAATTAAAAGCAGGAGATGTACTTTTAGTATTCAGCGGCACTGATTTTTTAAGTAGAACCAAATCAAATCAGGCTTTCTACATATTGACCCATACCGAAGAACCTACAGAACATAATGTATTAAAAGTAGGAACTGTCTTTATCAGTTTGGTAGGATCTATTGTTTTGGCTGCATTTACGCAAATACCATTATTGGTCTCTTTATCCTGTGTTCTTTTACTAGGTTTAATGCTAAAAATCATGCCTTTGAATGAAGTACGAAAAGGTTTGGATTTCGATCTAATCATACTCATTGCTTTTGGTTTGGCATTTGGCAAAGCAATGATTAACTCAGGGGCTTCTATATATCTAGCAGAGGCTTTTCTTTTACTGAATCAATGGTTGAATCCATTGTTTTATCTCATGCTGATATTTTTGATTACTAACATTCTAGCTGCATACATAACTAACAAAGCGGCAGTAGCAATTTTATTTCCTATATCGGTAGCAATTGCTGCAGAATTGGGTCTAAATCCAGTGCCATTTATACTAATTGTATCCTTTGGAGCTGCAGCAAATTTTATCACACCTGTTGGTTACCAAACGAATTTAATGGTTTACGGACCAGGTGGATATTCCTTCAAAGACTTTATCCGTATCGGTTGGCCATTGACGATTTTATATATGTTTTTTAGTGCTTTAATATTGAGTTATTGGTTTAATTTGTAATCGATAAAATTTTCGCAAAAACTTTCAAAATGAGAAGCTTACTAACCACAATATTTCTGTTATTCGTAATCAATTCATATTCACAATCATCGTTTGGAATTAAAGCAGGTGCCTCTATTCCGGTTGGAGAATTTGCAAGTGATGATGGGCGTGATCCTGCTGCCGGACTTGCTGAAACAGGCCTCAATGTAGAGATCAATTATCAACTAAATGTGGAAGAAAAAGTGTCTATTCTTTTCATGTATAATTACCAATCCAATCCTGTAAATATGGATGTTGTTGAGGATGTTTTTTCCAGTTTAATTACTGCAGGTGTCCCATTCTCTGTTGGTGCAAAAAATTGGAAACAATCTAGATTAATGGTCGGAATATCTTTGAACTTGCCAGTTCAAGAAACAGCCTTAGCAGTTACCCCTAGATTTATGTTAGGATTAAATGTAGCGAGTAACCCAGAATTGGTTCTTTCCTATAGTGAAAATGGAGTCTCAACTGAGATAAGAACCTTTGATAAACCGACAGAGTCACTTGTATTATTGGCAGGCTTAGGGTTAAAGTATAAGGTATCTGAATCTGTTTCTTTAATTACGCATTTGGATTATACGACCAGCACTATAGAATTTGAAGATGTAGTTACCGAAAGAATGGATAACAATTTTTTGACTTTTAATAGTAGAGATAGTTTTGAAGTCAGAATAAAAACTTTGGCAGCGAGTCTAGGCATTTCTATTAGAATCTAATCCAATTTGATTATATTATTGGCAGCTTGATGACGCTAAAATCGTCGCATTTGTTAGCCAATGAATTCAAAAAAATATTATAAAGGAAGAGGAGTACAGTCTAATAGTTCCAATAAATTTTTAAAACTTCATTATTCGAATGAAGATTGGGATGCGATAGACGAAGAAGAGGATTTGGCCAAGAATACATCTTACTATGAAGACCATCCAAAAAAAATAATCAACAAAATAAAAAGCCCTGATTTGGGAATGATGTACTCCATGAATCCTTATCAAGGTTGTGAACATGGTTGCATTTATTGTTATGCTAGGAACTCACATGAATATTGGGGGTTTAATGCGGGATTAGATTTTGAACAGAAGATTATAGTAAAGAAGAATGCTGCAGTTTTACTAAAAAAGGAGTTGAAGAACCCCAAATGGAAAGTAGAACCTATC
>Ga0207422_1003252_pt1 | contig 16932 bp, 16 predicted proteins | sample MarCyaLeptolynsp_FD_187757 | JGI IMG/M metagenome (GOLD analysis project Ga0207422, IMG submission 187757) | Marine cyanobacterial communities from Panama - species 1 Leptolyngbya sp. (SPAdes) | ecosystem: Environmental > Aquatic > Marine > Unclassified | place: Panama: Panama City | collected...
GCGCTGCAAATCCATGGCGGGTCTGGATTCACCCAGGAATGGGGGCTTGAACAGTTCGTACGAGATTGTCGGATCACGCTGATCTATGAAGGCACGAACGGCATTCAGGCCCTCGACCTGGTGGGCCGCAAACTCGCTGCTAATGGCGGCCGCGCCGTGTTCAGCTTCTTCGCAGAGATTGACGATTTTATCGGAACCCATGAGGGCAATGCCGAGCTGGCACCATTCCTGGAAGGCTTGCAGTCGGCTAAGGCGCAGCTGCAGGATGGCACCACCTGGCTGATGCAAAACGGGATGACTGATTTCAACAATGCCGGTGCGGCTTCGACCGATTACCTGCAATTGTTCGGCCTGACGGCACTCGCATATATGTGGGCTCAAATGGCGAAAGTGGCGCTCGAAAAGCGCGGCGATGACCCGTTCTATGACGACAAGATCCTGACCGGAAAATACTATATTGCGCGCGTCCTTCCAGAAACGGCATCCCACCTGGCTAAGCTGAAAACGGGTGCGGATCTGATGATGGCACTGCCCGCGGACCGGTTCTAGGTCAGCAAGAATGAAATGAACCAGCCGATCCACGCGGATTGGCTGGCTTTGCAGCCAGTTCCCGTTACGTCACCGCTGGTCAAAACGGGCTTTCGGTCCTAAATTGACGTGAACGTAAACGTCATAATTTACCTACGGAGTTTCTCATGTCCGATGTCCTCAATGTCCCATTGGCAAACTGGCGTCAGGATGAGGAGATTAGGATCTTTGACGATGCGGTCTCGCAGTTCTTTGAAAAGGAGCTGAAGCCGCAGGTCGAAGGTTGGCGTGAGGCCGGCATGGTGCCGCGCGACGTCTGGAAACAGGCGGGCGAGCAAGGCCTACTTCTGGTCTCAGCGCCGGAAGAGTATGGCGGTGCTGGCGGCGATTTCCGTCATGACGCAGTGATCATCGAACAGCTCGAAAAACAGGGCATCGCCGGGTTCGGTATCGGCCTGCACAATGCGATCGTTGCGCCTTACATCATCCATTATGGCTCAGAAGAACAAAAGCAGCGTCTCCTCCCCAAACTCGCCAGTGGCGAGCTTGTTTGCGCCATCGCGATGACGGAGCCTGGCACAGGCTCGGACCTTCAAAACATCAAGACCACGGCCAAGAAAGATGGCAATGGCTATGTGATCAACGGGTCCAAGACCTTCATCACAAATGGTCAGACTGCCAATCTGGTCCTGGTCTGCGCCAAGACGGATCCAAGCAAGGGCGCTAAAGGCATCTCGATCCTGATGGTCGAAACCGATGAGGTCGAAGGCTTTGAGCGTGGCCGCAACCTGAAAAAGATCGGTCAGCCCGCTGCGGATACATCCGAGCTGTTCTTCAATGATGTGAAGGTTCCGGCCTCGGCGCTGCTGGGTCCGGAAGAAGGGCAAGGCTTCATTCAGTTAATGCAGCAGCTCCCACAAGAGCGCCACATTATCGGCATTCAGGGCATCGGCATGATCGAACGCGCGATTGCTGAAACCGTTGCTTATGTGAAGCAGCGCAAGGCGTTCGGTGGCACGATCTTCGATTTCCAGAACACCCAGTTCAAACTGGCTGAATGCAAAACCGAAGCGACCGTCGCCAAGGTGTTCGCCGACCATTGCACGGAGCTGCTTCTGAAAGGTGAGCTCGATGCCGCGACCGCCTCGATGTCGAAGTACTGGATCTCGGATCTGCAGTGCAAGATTATTGATGAATGCCTGCAACTACATGGCGGCTGGGGCTATATGGACGAGTATCCGATTGGTCAGATGTACCAGGATGCCCGCGTCCAGCGCATCTATGGCGGTGCCAATGAAGTCATGAAAATGCTGATCGCGAGGACTTTGTAAGTTTGCCCGACGATTCCCATCTCCTGAGCGAAGTATTTCCCAAGCCGGCCGAGAGTTCGAAGTCGCTCGGCTTCAAGTTGATTTCGCTCGATATGCGCAAAATGGAAACCCGCGTGGCGTTTGAAGGCAAACGAGAATTCACCAATCCCGCCGGTTACGTACAGGGTGGATATCTTACCGCGATGTTGGACGACACGATCGGGATGCTGGCGACGATGAAAACCGGCACGCGGGCTTTTCCGTCCACTATCGATCTGCACACAACCTTTTTACGACCCGTGAGAGTCGGCGCGATTGAAGTCGCGGCCCGGCTTCGCAACATTGGTCGACAGGTTATTTTCGCCGAAGCCGACCTCTTTGACTCACGAGGCAAAGAAGCTGCGCGGGCGCGTGCCTCCCTCGCCATTAATCCGATGAAGGCACCGGCAAAAGATTAGAATTTGAGAGTTTAAACAGGAGACCCCTCCCATGACTGAAGCCTATATTTATGACGCTGTGCGCACGCCGCGCGGCAAAGGCAAGAAATCAGGTAGCTTGCACGAAATCACAGCGCTGGAGCTGTCGACGCAAACGCTTGAAGCGATCCGTGATCGCAATGATCTGGACACCAAATATGTTGACGATGTCGTCCTCGGCTGTGTCTCGCCGGTTGGCGAGCAGGGCGGAGACATTGCCCGTATCGCGGTTCTGAACGCTGACTACGCTGAGACCACAGCCGGCGTGCAGGTCGATCGATTCTGTGCCTCCGGTCTGGAAGCCTGCAACATGGCGGCGGCCAAGGTCATGACCGGCGAGGCTGACATGGCGATCGGCGGCGGCATTGAAAGCATGAGCCGCGTGCCAATGGGCGCCGCAGGCGGCGCCTGGTCGTCTGACCCGCAAATCGCCCTGAAGTCCTACTTCTCTCCGCAGGGCGTCGGCGCTGACACGATTGCCACCAAGTGGGGCTTCTCCCGCGACGATGTCGACGCTTACGCGGTGGAATCTCAGAGACGGGCTGCACAGGCCTGGAAAGAGAACCGTTTTTCCAAGTCGATCGTGGCCGTCAAAGACCAGATGGGCGGCATTCAGCTCGATCATGACGAGCATATGCGCCCGGATGCAGATATGCAGAGCCTTGCTGCCTTGAACCCGAGCTTTGCCGGCATGGGCGCGATGGGCTTCGACGAAGTGATCAAGCAGCGCTACCCGGAACTGGAAGCGATCAATCACGTTCACCACGCAGGCAACTCGTCAGGAATTGTTGATGGCGCCTCTGCGGTCCTGTTCGGTTCCAAGGAAATGGGCGAGAAGCTGGGCCTGAAACCGCGCGCACGTGTCAAGCAGATGGCTTCGATCGGCTCAGAGCCAGGCATCATGTTGACCGGTCCGACCGACGTGACCCTGAAAGCCCTGAAAAAGGCTGGCATGGATGTCAGCGATATCGATCTGTACGAGCTCAACGAAGCCTTCGCCTCCGTGCCCATGCTGATGATGCACCTGCTGGGCATTGATCATGACAAGATGAATGTGAATGGCGGCGCGATTGCCATGGGGCACCCCCTCGGTGCGACCGGCGGCATGCTGCTCGGAACCATGGTCGATGAGCTGGAGCGGTCCGACAAAGAGACTGCGCTGGTCACGCTTTGCGTCGGTGCTGGCATGGGCACAGCTACAATCATCGAGCGCGTATAAGCATGAAGAAGGAATCAGCCCTTCCGGTCGGAATTGGCATTGGCGTCGCGATTGGCGCCGGCGTCGGTGCTGCAACCGGCGATATCGCCATCTGGCTGCCGATTGGCATCGCCATCGGCGCCGCCCTCGGAACGACTTTTATGGCAGCTGGTTCCAGTTCAGACGAAGACAACACGGATGAGGGCGAATAGCCCCACAAGGAACAAGTAAAATGAACCTCGAAACATTTTCTTTCGATATCGATGGCGACGGCATCGCACACGCGGTGTTTGATGTGCCAGGTCGAAGCATGAACACGCTGACCGGAAAGGCGGTGGCGGACATTATCGCGATCACCAAAGAAGTCAGCGAAAACGACAAGATTACCGGTCTGGTGCTCTCTTCGGGCAAGCCGTCCGGCTTTTGCGCGGGTGCCGATCTCGGCGAAATGAATGAAAGCGCGGGTGGCGGCGGTAAGCCAGCGGCGGAAATGTCCGAAGCCGAGCTTAAAGCCGCGCAGTTTGAGCGCGGATTTGCGCTGAACAAGACGCTGCGTGAGCTGGAGACGTGCGGCAAGCCGGTTGCTGTCGCGCTCAACGGTCTGGCGCTTGGCGGCGGTCTGGAAGTCGCACTCGCAGGTCATTACCGCGTCGCGGCGAATGACAATCCAAAGATCCAGTTCGGCCTACCAGAAGCCAAGATTGGCTTGCTGCCAGGTGCTGGTGGCACGCAGCGCCTGCCGCGTCTGATCGGCGTTCAGGAAGCCCTGCCGCTGATCCTGCAAGGCAAGAGCTTCAACGCCGAAAAAGCCCAAAAGATGGGCGTTGTTAATGAACTCGCACCGGGTGCCGACACGGTCGCCAAGTGTAAAGCATGGATCAAAGCCAACCCAGATGCGAAAGCGCCATGGGATGAAAAAGGCTTCAAGATGCCGGGCGGTGTCGTGCATCGCAGTCCAGGCGCAGGCCAGGTGGCGACCATGTCGAACGCCATGTTGGCAGCAAACACCTATGGCAATTATCCAGCCCAGAAGAATATTCTGTCTTGCGTCTATGAAGGCACCCAGGTGCCGATCGATGCCGGTCTGCGCATCGAGACGCGCTATTTCATCAACACCCAGCAGCGTCCGGAAGCGAAAGCAATGATCCGCTCGCTCTTCCTGTCCATGCAGGAGCTGTCCAAAGGCGGCAATCGCCCGACCGGTTATGAGAAGACCGAGTTCAAAAAGATCGCGGTTATCGGTGCTGGTCTGATGGGCGCTGGCATCGCCTACGTCCAGGCCAAGGCCGGGATCCCAACGGTTCTGGTCGATGTCTCGAAAGAGAATGCCGAGAAGGGCAAAGACTATTCGCGCCGTCTGGTCGAGAAAGACATTTCGCGCGGCAAGTCGACTCAGGAGAAAGGCGATAAGCTGCTCGACCTGATCACCACGACGGATTCTTATGATGACGTCAAAGGGGCAGACCTTGTGGTTGAGGCTGTATTCGAGAATCCAGAGCTGAAAGCCAAGATCACCAAGATGGCCGAAGACGTGCTGAGCGCCGATGCGGTGTTTGGGTCGAACACCTCGACCCTGCCGATCACGGGCCTGGCTGAAGCGTCTCAGCGCCCTGAGAACTTTATCGGCATCCACTTCTTCTCACCGGTTGAGCGGATGGGGCTGGTTGAGATCATCACCGGCGAAAAGACCAGTGAAGAGACCCTGGCCAAGTCGATCGACTATGTCCTGGCGATCCGCAAGACGCCGATCGTGGTCAATGATAGCCGAGGGTTCTACACCTCTCGTTGCTTCGGCACCTACACCCAGGAAGGTATGGCGATGCTGGCTGAAGGCATCAAACCGGCCATTATCGAAAATGTTGGCCGTCAGTCCGGCATGCCAATGGGTGCGCTGGAAGTGTCTGATTCCGTCGGGCTCGACACCGCGCTGAAAGTTGGGCGCCAGATGGCGCAGGCGGCAGGCGTCGATTACAACGCCAATGAGCTTGGCCAGATGATGGCCTGGCTCGTCGAAGACCAGGGCCGGGTCGGTCGCAAGGCTGGCAAGGGGTTCTACGACTATAACGAGAAGGGCAAGCCGTCTCGCCTGTGGCCGGACCTGAACAGCCGGATTGACGTCACCGTCGATGAGTGTCCACCGGAGCTCAAGACACATCTCACCAACCGCTTCCTGGTGCGCCAGGCGGTGGAGGTGGCTCGCTGCTTCGAGGAAGGCGTCATCACCGATGCGCGCGATGCCGACATTGGCTCCATCCTGGCCTGGGGCTTTGCGCCTTATACAGGCGGGTGTGCGTCCTACATGGACCTGATCTGGGGCATTCCGGAATTTGTCGCCGAAGCCGATGCGCTCGCGGAGAAATACGGCGACCGCTTCCAGGTCCCGCAGCTCCTGCGCGACATGGCGGCGAAGGGTGAGACCTTTTACTCTCGCTTTCCACCGGGCGGCGTAAAAGAAAAAGCCGCTGCGTAAAGTAATATACATTCATTGTATTAGGGCCAGAAGTATTTTCTGGCCCTTTTTTATTTCTTCTGTTGACGATTCAATCTGAGATGGCAATCAAGTGTTACAACCAGTTCATGGTTGGGGATCTTTAAGAGGGAAAATTTGATGAAAAAGATCATGATGGGCGCTACTATATTGGCAGCGCTTTTGATGAATACTGCGTGTGCAACAATTACGCGCGGCACCACTGAAGCGTTTGAAGTACAGACCACTCCGTCTGGGGCGAAAGTTACCACAACACTTGGTTTGTCGTGCGAACCGACTCCATGCGTCATTCCAAAAGTAAGTCGCGAAGCAGAGTTTGCGGTCACCATCGAAAAAGAGGGGTACAAGACGGGCACCTATAACGTAACGCACGAAATGTCGGGCGGTGGCGGCGCTGGCATGGCCGGTAACGTTATTCTGGGCGGTGGCATAGGTGCATTGATCGATGCCAATAACGGCGCCACGCAACAACTTGTGCCAAATCCTTTGGTTGTGGAGTTGGAGCCGATTGAGGACGAATCTGACGACCAATCAACCAAGGACATCGCAGAAGAAGCACTGGAGCGCGCAGCGGACGCCACCAGCTAGATTTTTGTCGGATCAAAAAAAGAAAGGCCGGAGCGTTCAGCTCCGGCCATTTTTAAATCTCAGGCGCCGTCTTCGACAATTGGCGTGAGAAGAATCTCTACGCGTCTGTTGGCTGCACGGCCTGCCTGAGTTGCGTTATCGGCGATGGGTTGCGTCTCTCCCATCCCGATTGCGTTCAGTCGTACGCTCTGAACGCCGCTATTGGCCAAATAGGTCTGCACGGATGAGGCACGACGTTCCGACAATTCCTGATTATAGGAATCATCGCCATCGGAGCTCGCGTGACCGACCACATCGACCGCAGTCTTTGGATATTCTTGCAAGGTTGCGCTGACATCATTCAGCGGCGCATAAAAATCGCCTTTGATGGTTGAACTGTTGACGTCAAAGGTGAGACCGGACGGCATGGATAGCGCGATCTGGTCCCCGACGCGCTCAACACCAATGCCGGTTCCAGCTGTTTGTTGGCGCAGTTTTTCTTCCTGTTTGTCCATATAGACGCCGACCGCGGCACCTGCGAGGCCGCCCACGACAGCGCCAATTGCGGCGTTCCGCTTGTCGTCGCCGCCGGCCATCATGCCGACGCCTGCGCCAATGATTGCGCCGCCCGCAGTCGTCCCCAGAGTGCGGTTGGATACGTTCTGACAGCCCGCGATCAAGGTCGCCGCCGCTAGAATGGTAAGTGTGGTTTTCATCAATAGATCTCCCAGCTTCGTTTAGAACACGCCATTACGACTCAAAATTTCCAAGTGAATAATTGGAAACGTTGTGGATCGTTTGATCCGTCGCAGGCAAGCAAGTATTTCCCCTTATTTCGCCATTTCCGGCGCGTTCCTACGTGATTGAAGACACGAAAAGGAGCGAAACTATGGCCGTATTGTGCGTTCTGGGCGGTGACGTCGATCGCTGCGCCCCTCATCTGGAAACTTCAATTTCACTGGCAAAACAACTCGGTACGGGTCTGACCGGTTTGCTCGCTATGCCCGATCCGGCCAATACGGCGATGTATTTTGTTTCCGCCGAAGCCGTTATGGCCGGGGCTTCAGGGGTCAGCGCGGTATCGGACGCGCAAACGTCACTTCGCGAGGATTTTGACGCGGCGTTTAAATCTGTTGCAGCCAGCGCTGGAAGCTGGCTCAAAGCCGATATCCTTCACAAAACGGGACATGTTCAGTCGCTCGCGGCAAATCATGCCATTCTCAGTGATGCGACGGTGTTTCCAAAAGAGGCTGCTCTGTCCGGGCATCCTCTCAATCCGGTGTACGAGTACGTACTGATGGAAGAGCGACTGCCAGCGGTCCTCGCTGCATCGTCGGGACAAATTTCCGGTCCGGTCGTGATCGCCTGGGATGGCAGTCCGCGCGCCATGCGGGCCGTACGCGCCCATCTGCCGCTGATCCAGTCGCTTGGAGAGGTGGTGGTGGCGCACAATCCGGACAAGGACCGCGAGCTTGGCGGCGCGCCTGAACTCACCAAACCAGAGGCGCTGTCAGACTGGCTGCACGATGAACGCGTGAATGCAAAGGTCGAGACCTTCTCGGGCAAGGTCTCTGATGGCCTGCTCAAGATCGCCAAGGATCACAAAGCCGGCCTGATCGTTATGGGCGCCTATGGGCATAGCCGCATCGGTCAGATGCTGTTTGGCGGCACCAGCCGCGCTCTGATGCAGGCTGAGGATGCACCGGCCTTGGCTCTAGCGCATTGATGAAGGGAGACAGATGACATGCCTTTGAGACGAATTGTATTGCGCCTGGCCCGCAATCCCGGACACCCGGACGGCGATGATCAACAGGGCTATGTGCTCGTCGCACCGCTGGATGCGTCTGGGAAGATCGATCTGGAGCTCTGGCAGGCCCTGCGTGCCAAGTGCACGGTCGATCGGTTTCATCCCGACCCTGACGAGAAAGCCGATGGCCTGCTGACGCATCGCGGCAATCAGTGGCGGTTCCACTATGACGAGGAAGCGGAAGGTCCGGACGAGGGCGGGTTCCGGCTTGGCGATCATACGTTCAGGCCCGGCGAGTACGTCACCATTGCCTCGCACGGGGAAGACCCGCTGACTTATGTGGTCACCGAAGTCGACCGCGTGCATGAGGGCTGACACGGCGCCAGCGTGAATGGAGGGCAACTGAACACAGGGCAACGAAAGCGGGCTAAAATGCCCTGATTCAGCCCTGTTTTTGTTGCGGAACTCGGCTTATGTCAGACGCTCAAACAGGAGTGTCCCGATGTTATCTGCCACGGTTTCTGCCATTGCTCTGGTCATGGCGATTGGTCCGCATCTGCAAGTGGGTTTGCAGGCGGCGATCGATGAAACGCAGCCGACCCCCGCAACCATCATCGCCGAACCGGCCGTGGATGAAAGCCGGATAGAAGTTGATGAAAGCATGCCGAAACTTGATGAACCCCTGCAAGAGGACAGTTCTGCAGGGCAGGTTTCTGCGACTCCCGGTGCGACAGCGGCGGATGAGGTTGAAAGCGTGGAAAACACCGTGACCGATCCGGTTGCGGAGGCGGTTCTGACGGCGCAACCGGAAACCACCGAACCTGTCACCGAGTCGCCGGAGCCGACTCCGGTTCGCTCTAATCAGGTGGATGAAGCCGACTGGCCCGCAATCCTCGATCAGGTTAGCGCCGCCTTGACGTCCGTGCGGACTGCGCGCGGTAATTTCGTTCAGACCAATGGCGATGGTAGCGTCACCACCGGCACATTTGCGCTCAACCGACCCGGTCGGATGCGGTTCGACTATGACGACCCGACGCCGATCCTGATCGTCTCGAACGGCACCACGGTGGCGATGGAGGATAGCGAGCTGGAAACCGTGGACCGGGTTCCGATCGGCTCGACCCCGCTCGGCCTGATCCTGTCCACGGACTTGCGGTTCGATGAGGATGTTGAAGTGCTCAGCGTCTTGCAGAACGAGGACCGCATCGGCGTCCGCGTCAGTGACGCAACTGGCGAGCTGGAAGGCACGCTGACCATGGTGCTGGATGCGGCAAGCTACGACCTGCTCGGCTGGCTGGCGACCGATGGCAATCTACAGACCACAGTCGTTGATCTGCTCGATGTAGAGACGAATGTACGCCTCGACCCGCGTCTGTTCCGCCTCGATGATGCCGAGGACGAGGAAGACGAACGCTGAGCCATGATCGGCGCCCCTGAACGCGAAAAGGCCAGAGCGGGATGTCCCGTCTGGCCTTCTCTCAGGTCCGCGTTACGTCCCCACGACTCACGAACTCAAAAGTGTACGCGCTGGCAAGTATGCTCACCTGTTGAACAGGCGCTGTACAAGTTATACATACCAGCGGTATGTTAAACGTCAATCGCTGAAAGCTGGGAAATGGCGCGACGCTCCAGAGCTGATGCAGAAAAGACACGTGAGCAATTGCTCGACGTGGCGACGCGGCTGTTCGGTGCGCAGGGCTATGCCGACACCTCGATCTCCGACATTTGCGCTGAGCTGGACATCACCAAGGGCGCCTTGTTCCACCATTTCAAGACCAAGGACGCGCTGTTTCGGGAAGTCTGGACGCGTGTGCAGGTGGAGATGGACAGCGAAGCGCGCGAGGCGGCCATCGCCGCACGCAGCCTGACCGACCCGTATGCCGCCTTCATGGCTGGCTCTCGGACCTATCTGAAATATGTCGCGCGTCAGGATTTCCAGCAGATTGTGCTGATTGATGGGCCGTATGTGCTGGGGCTGAAGGGTTGGTATGAGAGTGACCACGATCTCGGCATTCAGAACGTCACGGCCGGGGTTCGCTATCTGTCCAAGAAGGGTCTCGTCGCGCCAGAGAATGTGGAGCCGATCGCCATCATGCTGCAAAGCGCGCTGAATGGCGCCGGGTTCGCGCTTTTGCGCGACAAGGACGGGACATCGTCGGAAGGCTTCTATCGGGCCTTCGAGACGCTGGTAAAGAGCCTGCGTTAGGCGTCCATCAGGTCGGCAAAGCGCTTGAACAGGTAGAAACTGTCCTGCGGGCCTGGGCTGGCTTCCGGGTGATGCTGGACCGAGATGATCGGTTTGCCTGCCACTTTCAGACCCGAATTGGTGCCATCAAACAAAGAGCGATGGCTCTCTTCGACGCCGGCGGGCAGGGTGGCGACATCGACGGTAAAGCCATGATTCATTGAGACAATTTCGACCTTGCCGGTTTCCAGATCCTTGACCGGATGATTGGCGCCGTGATGGCCCTGTTCCATCTTCATGGTCTTGGCGCCCAGCGTCAGGGCCAGCAATTGGTGACCCAGGCAAATGCCGAGGATTGGCAGGCCGCTCTCGACCAGGGCTTTCAGCATCTCGCCCGCGCGTTCAAATGTCGCCGCCGGATCGCCCGGACCATTGGAGAGCACAACGCCGTCCGGTTTGAGCCCGGCAATCGTCGCAAAGTCTGTGTCTCCGTTGACGATTGTGGCGCGGATACCGACATCGGCGAGATTGCGTAGAATGTTCTTCTTCACCCCGAAATCGACCACGACCACGTGCTTGTCGCCGCTGCTATCGCCAGCAAATCCGGTCCCGAGCTCCCAGAGCCGCTCGGAATGGTCAAAATTGGCGTCGGCATCGACCTTTGCCGCCAGATCAGCCGCCTCGAGCCCATCCCAGGCCTGTGCCGCCTTGACCAGGGCCTCCGTGTCGATCTTGCCGTCAGGGGCATATTGGATGGCACATTTCTGCATGCCTTTTTCGCGGATCAGGCGCGTCAGTGCGCGCGTATCGACGCCGGACAGGCCGACAATGCCCTTTTTCGCGAGCCAGGCATCGAAATGATCGTCAGCGCGCCAGTTGGAGGGCGGGGTGATGGATTCGCGAAAAACCGTGCCGACGGCGGCTTTGGCGGCATTTTCGCTCGATTCTTCGTGATCTTCGGGATTCGCACCGACATTTCCGATGTGCGGAAAGGTGAAAAGCACAACTTGTTCAGCATATGACGGATCTGTCAGAATCTCCTGATATCCGGTCATTGCGGTGTTGAAACACAGCTCTCCGACCGCTGTACCTACGGCGCCTGAGCCGATTCCTAGGAATACTGTCCCATCCGCCAGAGCAAGGGCGCCGCTGGCCTGGCTGGCAAAGTTGGATTGATTTTTGTCCATCTTACGCTTATCTCCGCCACTTCGCTGGACTCTTGAGGTCCACTTTGCCTTAATGTTTTTTGGGCAAACGGGTGGCTGATAGAGTGTTGCGGGCCGAACCGTCAAGCGGATTCGGCGCATAAAAATGAGGCTTTTGAGGCGTCAATTATGGGTCAGATGGATCAAACCATCCAAATCACACTTCGTAACCGCATAGACGCGGCCCTTTCACAGGCCGAATCCGAGAAACCATGCGGGGTTGAGGCGCAGACATTGCGTCTGATCAAGTGTGCCATGGATGATCGTGATGTGATCGCACGCAAACGCGGCGAGTGCTCCGGCTGTGACAATGAGGTGATCGAGGCTTTGCTCGAGACCATGGCGCAGCAGCGCGAGCAATCGATCAAGCAATTCGATGATGCGGGTCGCATCGCCGATGCCGAGCGCGAGCGTGAGGAACTGGACGTGATCCTGAGCTTCTTGCCTGAGCCGCTGTCGGGCGATGCGCTGCAATCGGCGGCTGCCGAGGTGGTGACGGAATTGAAGGCGCACAAGCTGAAAGATGTCGGTCGCTGCATGACCGCGCTGCGCAAGCGCTTCCCGGGCCGGATCGAATGCGGACCGGCCAGCAAGGCTGTTCGCGCGGCGATAGGCTAGACGAACCCCTACAATTGAGGGCATCTCTGTCGCATCAAATGCGGGAGACTTGCTATGCGGTCGATTCTAATCGCCATTGCCGCCCTTCTCATCGGGGCAGCTGCCGGTGTGTTCCTCTATACGCGGGTCGTGCCGCTTCCGAATGACGCGATTGCCCGCGGGCAGGCATTTGAGGGCGATAATGATTATTTCTTCCAGAATGCCAGCGAGCTCTACCCGACGCGGACCGTCTCCGGGCCAGAGGCTTCAACGCCTCTGCCAAGAACAGACGGCGCGCTGGACGGCTTCACGTACGAATATGACGGCAAGACCCGCACCCTCGCGGATCTCTACACCGATATGGAAACGTCCGGCCTGATCATCATCCATGATGGCCAAGTCGCGCATGAAAGCTATGGCCGCGGCGCCGATGCCGGCACGCGCTTTACGACCTGGTCGCTGGTCAAATCGATCACCTCGACGCTGGTCGGTGTGGCGGTGGCCGACGGCAAGATCGACAGTGTCGATGATCCCCTGTCGAAATATCTGCCCGAGGTTGAAGGCACCGCCTATGAGGGCGTGACGATCAAGCAGGCGCTGCAAATGTCGTCCGGGGTCCGCTACGATCCGCGGCTGTGGGAAGGCAAGATGGACGATACGATTGCCCTGATGACCAAAAGCGTCGTCACCGGGCAGGAGCCCGCCTATGATCTCGCCATCGAGTTCAAGCGCGAAAATGATCCGGGCACCAAGTTCAATTACAATACGGCCGAAAGCCAGGTTCTGGTCGAACTGGTCCGGCGTGCCACCGGCATGAACGCGGCGGATTATCTCGAACAGACATTGTGGCGCCCGCTCGGCATGGAGCATGATGCGGGCTGGATCATCGATCTTGCCGGTGCTGATGGCGCAGAGATTGGCGGCGCCATGTTCAATGCGGCGCTGCGCGACTGGGCCCGGTTCGGCCTGTTCATCGAGCAAGGCGGCGTCTGGAATGGTGAGCAGATCCTGCCGGCCGACTGGGTTGATCGCGCGACCGTGTCGGACGAACCGCACCTGATGCCGGGGGAAGTGCACCCGAACGGCAATCGCGGTTATGCCTGGCACTGGTGGACCTATTCAGACGGGACGTTCACGGCCTCGGGCGCGAATGGACAGACGCTCTACATTGATCGTGACAATGACATTGTCGTGGCCCGGTCCAGCGCCTGGCCGGAAGGCTATGTACGTGAGCATGATGATCAGAGCTTTGCCATGTACAAGGCGCTCGCCGACTGGTTTGCGCGTGAGGAGACAGGGTCTGCCGACGCGGAAGTGAGCGCTGCAGAAGCGCCCTGATCAGCTGCGCTAAGCGGCGATCACGAACCGGTTGCGGCCTTCATCCTTGGCGTCATAGAGCGCGTCATCCGCGCGGGTCATGACCGAGCGAACCGTGTCGCGCGGGTGGGCAATGCCGACCCCGACACTGGCCGAAACCTGGATGCGGTGTTCGAAATAGGCGCACGGCTTGGAGGCGACGCGGTGACGGATCGCCTCGGCATAATGGTAAATCTGCGAAATGTCGGCATAAGGCAGCAGCACCGCGAACTCTTCGCCCCCGAGGCGCGCGACCATGGCGTCTTCTGGCAGGGCTTCGACAATTTGCTGCGAGGCGTGGATCAGAACTTCATCGCCGGCCTCGTGCCCATAGGCGTCATTGACCTTCTTGAAGTGGTCGAGATCGATGATGAAGATAGACAGGCCGTGAAATTCCAGGTCGGCTGAGTCGAACTGGTGCCGGGCTTCCTGCATGAAGGCGCGCCGATTGGCGAGGCCGGTCATCTCATCCGTATGCGCGAGATGGAAGATGCGCAGCATGCGGCGATGGTTCATGATGCTCTGATAGCCGACAATCGAAGTGCAGAGCGGAACGATGATCAGCGGCAGGATGGTCGCCGTGCGCAGCGCCTTCTGGTGGATATGCGGCTCATAGTGGCGGGTCGTGAACCAGGTCGCGGCCACGGCAATTGCGGTCGCAATCACGAGCATGATTGCGGCGACCATGATCAGGTTCGACGCAAACTCGCGTTCGCTGGGTACGGATCGGATCTCGTTCTGTTGTTTCACGTGCTTATCCACCAGAACAGACCTTAGAGACCGCGCCCTAGAATACGGTTTCCGCGATGGGTGAAATTTGACCGATCAGGCCGTTTTTGTCGTATTTTTATGTGACATCCGGCGGTTTCGGGCATGACAACCATGTCATCTTGTTCAAAACGCCTGTGCGAATTCTTAATCTGATCCTTCGCGCAGCGGACCTGACGGGTTATATGAATCAGATGAGCGCCCCGATCCGTATTCCCGAAGGCTTTGTCGACGAGTTGAAAGCGCGCATTCGGCCGTCTGAAGTGATCGGTCGAAAGGTGAAGCTGAAAAAGCAGGGCAAGGAATGGGTCGGCCTGTCGCCCTTCACCAATGAGAAGACGCCGAGCTTCTACGTCAATGACCAGAAGAAGATCTTCAAATGCTTTTCCTCCGGCATTGGCGGCGATGTCATCTCCTTCGTCATGGAAACCGAACGCCTCTCCTTCATGGAGGCGATCGAGAAACTCGCCGACGAAGCTGGGATGCAATTGCCCAAGGCGACGCCGGAAAGCCAGGAACAATATGATCGCCGCTTGCGCCTGATCGCGGCCTGTGAGGCGGCAGCGGCCTTTTATGAAGAACGCCTGCGCGCGAGCGAAGGGACGGAGGCCCGGACCTATCTCGAAGGGCGCGGCCTGAAGCCGAATACCTGGGGCAAGTACCGGCTCGGCTATAGCCCGGATGATTGGCGCCAGACCTTCGAACACTTGAAGTCCAAGGGCTTCTCTCAAAGCGAGATCATCGAGGCCGGACTGGCGGTCGAGAAGGATGGCGGCGGCGAGCCTTATGACCGGTTTCGTGGCCGGCTCATGTTTCCGATCGAGGACGCCCGCGGGCAGGTCATCGCCTTTGGCGGCCGCGCCTTGCAGCCGGATGCCAAGCCGAAATATCTCAACTCCTCCGACACACCACTCTTCCACAAGTCGCGCGTCCTGTATCGCTATAAGGCCGCGCGCGAGGCCTTTGGCGGCACAGATGAAGGCGGGCTGATTGTCTGTGAAGGCTATATGGACGTCATCGCCTTGTGCGAGGCAGGCTTTGGCCATGCTGTCGCGCCGCTCGGTACGGCGCTGACGGAAGAGCAGCTGGGTCTGCTCTGGCGTGCCGGGCCGGAGCCAGTGCTCTGCTTTGACGGCGACCGCGCGGGTCTCGGCGCCGCCTACCGCTCGATCGAACGCGCCTTGCCGGGCCTGCAGCCGGGGCGCAGCGTCTTCTTCTGCCTGCTCTCGGACGGTATGGATCCCGATGATTTGATTCGTGAGCGCGGCCCCGGGGCAATGGGCGCGCTCTTGGACAATGCCCTGCCGCTGGTTGAAGTCCTGTGGCGGCGCGAACGTGATGCCGAGGCGGTCGATACCCCCGAGCGCCAGGCCGGGCTTGAGCAGCGCCTGATGCAGGCGGCGAGTGCGATCCAGCACGGCGCCGTGAAGTCCGCCTATGAGCGCGAGCTGAAAGCGCGGATGCGGGATTATCTCTGGCAGCTGCGCTCAGCCGGGCGCGGCACGGGGCGGCCCCCACCGCGCGGCGGCAAGCGGCTGGATTCCTCCTTGCGTGGCGGCGCGCCGGCCAAGACCAGAGGGCTCGGCCTGATTGTGCGGGCAGTGGACCATCACCACCTGGCCGAGATCGGGTTTGAGGCCCTGGCTGTTGCAGATTTGCCAGATCCCGACGTTTCCGCCATTCGCGACGCCCTGATTAGCCAAAATACTGCAGATTCAGGTGTTGACCGCAGGGGACTCAGCGACCATTTAGAGAGCCTTGGAAAATCGCGCGCTGCAGAACTGCTAACAACTTATCCCGACACCCCAGAGATTGCCCGAGGCGGGCCAGAGGAACGGGAATGGCTAATCGCCCTGGAACAGTATGCACGCCCGGAAGGTACGGATGGGTCCGGCCGCAATTCTGGTGAGGCTTTTGCCACGCCGGAGGATGCGCGTTTCCGGCACCGTCTGGTATCAGAGAGAAGGGCTCGCACAGCGCGTCTCAATGAGGCAGCGGAAAAAGCAGATCAGGATTGATCCGGCTTTTATGGGATAAAAAGTGTATGCTGCGATGCGGCTCGCAGCGGACAGGAGCAATACATGGCGAAAGCCAAAGCGGAAGTACTCGAAGAAGGCGAAGACCGTCCGGTCCTCGACCTCAGCGACACCAAAGTCAAAAAATTCCTCAAGGACGCCAAAGCCAAGGGCTATGTCACGCTTGAGCAATTGAACAAGGTTCTGCCGGAAGACGAGCTGTCTTCCGATCGCATCGAAGACACGATGGCGATGTTGTCTGAGCAGGGCATCACTGTGGTCGACAGTGAAGAGGAAGGCGAGGCGGCGGCCAAGTCGACCGCGGTTGCGACGACGACGGCGGCAGGCGCGGTCACCAAGAAGGGCAATGCCCGCGGCTCTGACCGGACCGATGACCCGGTGCGGATGTATCTGCGCGAAATGGGCGCGGTCGAGCTCTTGTCCCGCGAAGGCGAGATCGCGATTGCCAAGCGGATCGAAGCGGGCCGCGAC
>Ga0207422_1003258_pt1 | contig 16901 bp, 15 predicted proteins | sample MarCyaLeptolynsp_FD_187757 | JGI IMG/M metagenome (GOLD analysis project Ga0207422, IMG submission 187757) | Marine cyanobacterial communities from Panama - species 1 Leptolyngbya sp. (SPAdes) | ecosystem: Environmental > Aquatic > Marine > Unclassified | place: Panama: Panama City | collected...
ACGACGGCAAGAGCCTCGACACGCATCACCCTCATGGGGCAGTGCGAGGACGCTTCGGGGATTGCTGCGGCACCCGATTGCAGTTTCCTCGGCGTCCTGTGCCATCGCGCCTACGGCTCGTCGGTCGCAGAACCACCCGACGACGACCTCATCACGCCGTATGCCGCCGGAGCCGAAGGCGAGCGGTCGTGGGTGCTACGGGCCGACAACGCCGTCAACGACGACACCAACACCGAGATGTGGCTGTATGAGTTCGCGGCTGCGGACCTCGCCACCGAACCGACGTCCTATCTGGTGCACAAGGCGGTCCGTGCGACCAACACCGCAAAGCCCGCTGGCCAGTACTATCTCGTGTACTCCGCTCTGCAGGACACGTACGCGATGGCGTTGCGAACGTCCATGTTCACCGACGGCGGAGCGCGGCACGTCGCCGACGCGTTCCTGATGATCGAGCGCGATGGATGGGTCATCGACGGCGACCGGGGTTATCCGTGGGCGTGCGGCCAAGGCCACACCTACGTCAATCACCCCGGCTACAACGCATACTCCGACCAGTTCGCGATCGCGTGCCGAAACGACTCGGGCGGTGGCGAGTTCTTTCGCACCGACACCGCCGGTGACTCGGACTCGTTCCACGCCTCGTCGTTCAATGGACAAGGGGGCAACGTGATCGGGGGAGGCCCGACGACCTTTGTGGGCCTGCCCGATGGTGGTTTCCTGCTGGCGATGATCGGCAATCCCACCGAAGAGCTCAACGTCGAAGGTTGGACCGAAGGGCCACCCACGCGCGTGGGCTTGGCCCGGTTCGACGCCAGCGGCACGCTGCAGGGCGACATCGACTGGGTCGTCTCGAGCGACACGCACTTTCTGGGGCACCCGCAGATCGCCGAGCTCGACGAAGGGCACTACCTGCTGGGGTGGTCCGAGCAGTGGCGAATCGGGGATGGTCTGGAGGAGGATTCGATGTGGACGATCCGCCGCCGCCACTCGTTCCAGTCCGCGTGGGCGTACTACGTGGCCGAGATCCGGACCGACGGCGAGATGCTGACCCAGCCACGACACGTCGAGGGGGCAGGTTGGGGTGACCTCGATGAGTGGACCGAGCTGGAGCCCGGCAAGGTCGGGTGGAGCTACATTGCCGATCCGGAGTTGACGGCGTGGGACGACGCGCCCGCCTGCAACGCGAACGCGACACCCGCGATGTACCTGTACACGTCCCCCCTGGTGCCCGACCCTGGCGCGTGAGCCCGTGCCCCGGGGCGCGATTCCCGCAAAACTTCCATCCCGCCATGATCGCTTTGCAAGGCGCGGGCACTACCCGTCCGGACCTTGCTCATGGCTTCGCCTCTCAGTGCCCCGAAAACCCCTTCTCGAGCCCTTTTGCACCCGCTTTGGCTCGGATCGCTCGCGCTGCTGATCGTCAACGATCATGTCCTGAAGGGGTCGATCGTGCCGGGGGAGCTCACCGGCAAGCTCAGCGACTTCGCCGGGATGCTGGTCGCGCCGCTGCTGCTGGCCGCGCTGCTCAACCTTCGCTCGGAGCGAGCGTGGCGGGTTGCCCACGTTGCGGTCGGGGTCGTGTTTGCGGGCATCCAGCTCTCGGCGCCACTTGCCGACGCGTGGAGCGGGCTGATGGGGCTCGTCGGGTTTCCGTGGGTCATCACCCGTGACGTCACCGACCTCGCCGCGCTGCCGATGTTGCTGCTGAGCTGGCACTGGCTCGGGCAGGCGCAGCGTCGACCGGCGGGTGGCAACCTTCAGCGCACGGCGACGGTCTCGGCGGCGGGCGCCGGACTGTTCGCGTGCGTGGCCACGAGCTACGAGGAGGAGTTCCCGGACGAGCCGCCTCCGCCCACGGCGGACACCGACGGTCCCATGCCGGCCGAGGACCCCGACGATGGTTGGGAGCCGCCCGAGCCGCCCGAGCCCGGTGTGCTGCCCGACCTCAACACCGACGTCTACGTGCACAACGGCACCGCCGACGAGCTCATCGTGCTCATCCGCCCGCTCAAGCTCGACGTCGACCTCGACTGCGACGTGATCGCCGAGGACCCCGGCGTGCTGCTCACCTCACCGCTGTTCGACCTCGCCGAGACCTGGACCGTGCCGGCGAACGCGAACGTCGCCGTCGGCGGCTACACTGAGCATCGTGACTGTCGCGCCGCGCTGGTCGAGGTCGACGGCCTTCCCCCGCGCATCCTGTTCTGGGCCCTCGGCGCTCCGGGGCTGCGCACCGTGCCGGGTCAGGGCAGCCAGGTCGACGACGCTGGTGAGCTCGCGATCATTCCGCAGCCCGAGGGCGCGCTCGGCTGGACCGGCGCCGACGCGATCAGCTACGCGATCGAGACCGCCGAGCCGACCTGCGAAGGGCAGCTCGACGGTGACCGCCTCGCGTGGGGCGAGCCCGTTCCGACCGGCCACTGGACGCTCGTCGACATTGTCGCCGGCTTCGACGGCTGCCTCGAGCTCACGCTTTCCAACGGAGGTGGGGAGGACGTCACCTGGTTTGCCTGCATCCCCGAAGAGACCATGACCCTCATGCCGGGCGACGAGGTCGAGCTCGACCTTGCCGACGCCGGCCCCGGGTTCTCCCTGGTGGCGCTGCAGCCCAACGGCATTCCCGAGGAGCCGGAGCGCTCGGTCCGTGCCGGCGCGTGGATCGACACCCCGGAGGTTGCGGGCTTCGACGTCGCGGTCGTTCCCGACTTCGACTGCGCCGCCGAGGTGCAGCCCGCGTGCGGCACCGTCGCCTCTCCGGTGCACGTCTCGGTCGACGCGGCCGACTTCGGCTCGGCCCAACTTCGCCCCGACGGCACGATCACCACGCTCGAAAGTGAGGTCGGCTCGGCGCACCTCGCCTTGATGCACTCGCAAGACCGCAACGCGGTCGATCCCTCCTGCGCGCTCGGACCGGACTCCGCGGCCTACGACATCGAGCTCGTCGTCGGGCTCGGCCCCGTGCTCCCCGAGTAACCCCCTTGCCTACGACTTCGGAGAACTGAACATGGTCGCGTTGTTGTAGAGCTCCTGGTCAGCGCCGCTGACGTAAAACCCACAAAACGCCTCGGCCTCCGTCGCGGCGAGTGAACCCACACTCAACGCGACGGCCGGCACCAAGGCACGGAGAAGTGAAACGGGAGAGGGCATCTGCGTGGGCCAACGCAAGGCTCCTGGAGCGACTTACGATTCCTGGGACCGCTTGCGTCGGCGACGACGAACGCCCAACAAAACGAGAAACGCACCAAGGCTTGCGATCGGAGGGTTGCTCTCGCCTTGGCAGCCCGCACAACCGGCGCCGTCGCTACCGCTTCGCCCGCTGCTGCGTTTGCCACCGCGCAGGCCCTTGATCGGTTGAGGATCGGGGGCGGTCACGTCGCCATGTCGCAGCTCATGCGACGCCGCGGCGCCCGAGAGATCAGCCACCGGTTGGGTGAGATAGTTGTCGAAGTCGTCGTTGCGAGGCGCGAAGGCGAGGTCGCGTGCCACGGCGGGACTGCTGCTTCCGTGACCTCCCTCGGTCGGCCCGCCCCACACTCCGAACTGGGGATTTTCGCAGTCGACCGGACCCGTCCAGCGATGTCGGATCGCGTACCGGGCCTGGAAGTTGTTGTTGCTCGCCTCGATGACGCCTTGCTCGAGCTTGCCGTTCGAGCCGATGAACTCGCGGCCGCCGGCGATGGGTCCCGCCGCCGCGAACACGAGGTCCTCACCCAGGTTCGACGAGTCGTAGCGCGCGTGCAGGCGCGTCAGCACGAACTCCGAGGGGATCGTGTAGCGAGCGTCGGAGGGTAGACGGCCCTTGAATGCGCGTTCGTAGGTGGGGAGCGCGTCGGCACCCAGTGTGGCGAGCTCCTCCATCGACAACGGCGGGGTCGGGCACGGGTCACACGAGCCGGCCTGCCACGCGTACTCCGTGACGACCGAGCGCGGGTGCGAGTCGAGCACGCTGTCGAAGAGCGACGCATAGAACGCGCCGAAGTTGTTGCGCGTCGCGTCGGTGACGTCGAGGTTGGTCGGGATCGACCGGTTGCCGTAGTTCGCGACGGCGTATCGGACCTGCCGGGCCAGGATGTGCACGATGAGGTCCTGTGGCCCCTTGGCGTTGAGCATGCCGAGGCGAATCGGCAGCGAGAACGTCTCGCTGTCGTAGTGAAACCGCAGCGGCGACAGCATGGCCTGGTCGTCGCGGAACTGAACCTTCTCGACGTCGACCTTGGCGACGAAGAACTTCATACCGTCGGCGATGTAGGGGCGCAGGACCTTCGCCGCGCCCTCGGGGATGTTGTACTTCTCCTGGCGCAGCCACTTCTCGAGGCCGTTGGACTCCTTGGCGCTGAGGATCAGGATGTTGTACTCGCCGACCTGGAACTTGGCTTCGATGGTGACGCCGAGATCTTTGGGCGCGCGTCGGCTCCTCAGCGAAACCTCAGAGGCGTCGTCGGAGTCGGCCATCGGCATCGGCTCCTCATCGTAGTCATAGGGGTCGTAGCAGGGGTCCTGCTCCCAGTACTCGACGAGTCGTGGCGCCGCGAGTTGGTCGACGCGGTCGAAGATCTCGTTGGGTAGCGTGCGCACGTCCTCCTCCGCGAGCACCACCGGGACGGGCACCACCATCGCGAAGTCCTGCGGTGGTCCCTCGTAGTTGTTCTGCATCGACAGGACCGTTCGCGTCCCGTCCCGCATCATCACGACCATGGTCGCGTTGTTGTAGAGGTCTGCGTCCGAGCCGCTGACGTAGAAACCGCAGAACGCCGAGGTCGGTGCGGGATTGGCGAGCCACGCCGCCGCGGCGACGACAGAAGGCACGAGGGTGGTGGCAAGCGCGCGCAGTCTTCGCATCGGTGGCCTGGAACGACCCGAATTCGCCCCGCCTTACAGGGCAGCGGTCGTTACGGCAATTCTCCCGGAGTCGCCGGCACAAACGGGCTTTGACGGCCTCGGAACAGTGATGCAAGCCATGCTTGGTGACCTCCTGGCAAACGGTGATGGACCTTCAGCCGCACTCCGACGGCTGGCGGGCGACGGTTCCGGACGATTGGGCGCAGGGTCGGAGCGCGTTCGGTGGACTCACGGCTGCGCTCGCAATTCGAGCCCTGCGTGCACAGCTCGGTGACGAGCGTTCGCTGCGGGGGATCGACGTGGCGTTCGTGGGCCCGCTCGGCGGAGAGGTCGACATCAGCGTGGAGGTCCTTCGGGAAGGCCGGCACCTCACCCACGCCACCGTCACCCTTCGAACGGAAGGCAAGGTTGCTGCGCGCGCGCACGGAGTCCTCGGGACCGGCCGCGAGTCGAGCATCAAGGTGGACGTTCCGCCTCCATCGCCGTCGGTTCCATTCGAGCAAGCGACGCCGTGGCCCTACATCGCCGGGATGATGCCGGCGTTCACCCAACACATCGAGTTCCGCGGATCCGAAGGCGACTTGCCGTTCAGTGGTTCGAACCGAGCCACGATGGGAGGCTGGGCGCGGATCCGCGAAGGCGTGCCGGCAACCATCGAGTCGCTCGTGGCCATGACCGACGTATGGCCCGGCCCCATGATGCCGCTCGCCACCAAGCCCATGCCCGCGAGCACCATTCGGATGAGCGTCAACGTCCTCGACCCACCCCCCGCCGGCTTCGACGGCCACTATTTCTTCCGCAGCGAGTGCACCCACGCCGCCCACGGCTACGCAACCGTCGGCGGAACAATGTGGGCCGAGCAAGTCGCAGTCGCGCGCATGGAACAGCTGATCGCTTACTTTGGGTAGTTTTTTGCGGGCGATGGCTCAAAGCTGAGTCGATTGCGTCATGGGTCGTCGGGACCCATGCGCGCCTTGTCCAATCCGACCGCGTCGCGAACCGCTGCGCGGCCAAACGGCGTTAGCCGACGTCCGTTGTCCGGTCCAGGCCTGCACGGTAGCCTGTGTGCGGAGATGACCACGGATGGCCATCCACCGTCGATGGATCTCGCGACCTTCCGGCGGGTCTACGAAGAGGCACGGCGCATTGCCCATCATGTCCTCCAGAAGTCCCGACGGGACAGCTGGAGTACGTCGATCCTGGTCAATGAGGCATTCGTAAGGCTGCTCGGCGGGCAGTGGGCGAAGCGCGTATCTTCCGAGCCAAATACGATCGTGCCAGTGCTCCGCCGGACAATGGAGACGGCGCTGATCGATGCCAAGCGACGGAAGCTCTCGGCCAAGCGTCCCCTAGGGGAGGCACGCAAACAGGTATTCTACGACGACGGTCTGTCTGCGTTCGATGACGATCCGAGCATCTTCTACGACATCCTCAGAGTCGTAGACGAGCTGCGGACTGGTTCCGTCGACCAACTCAAGGTGTCCGACCGCAAGAAGTTTGCCGAAGCGGTCGAGCTGGGTTTTGTGCTGGGGTGCAGCGCGCGGGAGATCGCGGCCGCGCTCGATGTGCCGCAGACGACTGTTTCTCGCTGGCTGCGTTTCGGGAAAGCAGTAGTCGCGCAAGCCCTCGAGGAGAGCTGAGCGTTGGACGACACCGAGCTGTTCGAGGCGGCACTGGACCGGCCCACATCCGAGTGGGAGGCGTTCGTTCGTGAGCGCTGCGATGATCCGAAACGTACCAAGCGGCTGCTTGCATTGCTCCGCGTGGCTGCGGACAACGAGCCGGTAGAGACGGGAGTCGCGGACGCGGTTCAGCCCGAGGCGCGCTTGAGCGTTGGAACGTGCATCGGGCGGTATCGGGTCGTCGAGTTCATCGGTCGCGGTGCGTCGGGAGAGGTCTACAAAGCGCACGATGAGGAACTTGGCCGCTTCCTCGCAGTCAAAGTGCAGCGCCGAACTGAAGGTGCGTCTTCGCCGGAGGCACGGAGGTTCGACCAAGAAGGCAAGGCGCTCGGTCGCATCGTGCATCCGAACGTTGTGCGCGTGTACGACGTAGGATTCGTTGAAGAGCGTCCGTACCTCGTAATGGAGCTCGTAGAAGGGCGCTCGCTTCGGAGCTGGATCGCCGAGGACGGACGGTCGTGGCGTGAGTCGCTGGACGTCCTGCTGCAAGCGGGCCGTGGGCTCGTTGCGGTGCACGAAGCAGGTCTCGTACACCGCGACTTCAAGCCCGACAACATCCTGCTCGATGAGGGCGGACGCGTTCTCGTCTCGGACTTCGGGATCGCTCGGGAGTTCGTGATGCCTGCATCCCAGGGCGAAAGGCCTGGGGTCAGTCAGAGTCCGTCGTCGAGTACGAACTCTGCCGCGGGGACGCCGATGTACATGGCGCCGGAGCAGTGGGAGGGAGCGGTCACACCTCGTTCGGATCAGTTTGCCTTCTGCCGCGTCGTGGTCGAAGCGCTGGGTGCATCCGGGGCGACGCATGCGGCTGGTACGACAAGCCCAAGGCTGCGACCAACGGACCTCGAGCCAGCCGACATCGCTGCTCCACGGTGGCTTCGGGCGGTGCTCGAACGGGGTCTCCAGGAGGACCCTGCGCAGCGATACCCTGACATGGCCGCGCTGCTCGCCGCGCTCGAGCGGGGGCTGGCGCGGCGTCGACGCATTGGGCTCGCAGCACTCGTCGCTGTCGGAGCGATTGTGGCGACGTTTGTGCCTCGGCCCGGGGACTCGACTTGCGACGCCTTTGCTGCTGATCGGGTGTCGGCCGAATTTGAACATCGGTGGAACCGGCTGGCTTCTGCGCTCGGCGGGGAACATGCGCCTCGTCTCGAGCTGATTCGTGGGGTGATGGGACGGAGGCTCGGTGAGTGGTCGCGCGCGCGTTCGGAACTATGCCAGCAGCACCGCGAGGGGATGGTGGATACGGAAACGGCGGGCCTCCGGAGTCGTTGCTTCACACGGTGGAGAGGAGACCTGGAGCACCGGATCGAGTGGCTCGCCGAGAACGTCGATGCCGTTGCCAGCGTCCAGCTGGCCGAGTCGATGCCCCGCAATCCCACACGCTGCGCCTACGTCGAGCCTCCTGGGGTCACGCAGCCGGAGTTGAGAGAAGCGGAATTCGCGAGAATCGAGGAAGCAACACGAGCGGCAGACGACAAGCGGATCTCGGGCGCGTACGACGATGCGCAAGCAGTCCTGAAGGAGGCGCTAGAAGTCGTAGCAACGCGTGGGCACAGCGCGTACGAAGCCGAGCTGCTAAATCGGATGGGCATCTTCGCTGCGCGGAGGCACCACTGGGACGAGGCGGAAGCACTGTCACGCCGCGCGCTCGAGCTGGCCGAGCGCAGTGGCCAGGCAGAGATCGCGGTTGCTGCCAGCACCGCGCTCGCCTCTGCATTCCTGCTCAAGCCAGAACCGGGGCTACGCCTCGCCGAGACTTATACCGGCCTCGCGAGAGCAAAGCTGGAGCGCTCTGGAGAACGAAGAGACGAGCTGCTCGCGGAGCTTCTGGTTGCGGAGGGAAGCTTGGCATACCTCCGTGGTGACCTCGTCGAGGCCGAAGCACGCTACCGTGACGCATCGATTCTGTTTACCGAGCTCAACGGTCCTCAGGATTTCCGCGTTGCGGCGGCCGACACGAACGCGGCCCGCGTGATGTCCTCACTCGAACGCCATGACGATGCGCTTGAGCTCGCGGTTGACGCATTGGCGAGGCGAAGAGCCGTGATCGGCGTCGTCCATCCTCTCATTGCTTCAGACGAGTTCCAGACTGGGTTGCTGTTCAGTCGAGCGGCGGCTGCGGGCTGCGGAGACGATTCCCGACAAACACATCGAGCAAGCGCGCGTGCACTTCGATGAGTCGATCCGTATCGCTCGCGCTCTGGACGGCCGCTGCTCGATCACCGAGGCGCGCGTCCGTTCGGAGCTCGCGTACATGCTCGTTCGCCACCAAAAAATCGAGGACGGCTTGGCTCAGAGCCTGTCCCTTTGCGTTGATGTCTTCAGCGACCCAAGCGTGACCATCAGCGACAGCGAGAGAGCAACGCGAATGCGTATGGCGAGAGACACTTACAACGTAGCAACCGAGTGGGAGCAGGCACGCTTGGCTGCGAAGGCGGTCGTCGACCTGGAGAGCCGCTCTTGTTCCGCCCGCAACCCGTCAATGACGTGGGATCAACTGCAGCTTGCGTCCTTGGAAATCGCGACGGGCCGCATTGCCGATGCCCGTTTCCGCGTCCACGCCCTCGAGCGCAACGGTGTGCAGGACAACGACGCCGAAGAGTTCACGCGGTCACTGGAGCGACTTCGCTCCGCTCTGGCGCACCACGAAAAGGAAAAATCCAATGACACGCCGAACTGACGAAATTGCCCAGGCCCTCCGAACCGTCGCCGACCTTTCACGCGGTACAGCCGTGTACTCTCCGGGGAGAAACTTCAATACTGATCGCAAATCAACGGAAACCGTTCGGCAGTACGCCGCGCGTGGGATTGCTGCAATCGCGCTCCGGCAGACCCGAAGGCTTGCCGAGCTCCTCGAGAATGTTCGAGAGAGCCGCCAGCTCTCGAGGGAGGTGTTGCTTCGTCACGCATTGCGACTAGCCGTAGACGGTCGCGACGTGTCGGCCGAACAGCGAGTCTTGCTGCGAGCAATGACAGAGGGAGTGGAGGCAGCCGCGAAGCTACTCAGGTTCCCGTTCGTCGGGCAGATCACGCTCGTCGGCAGAAGTAGTGCACCAGGCAGTATCGAGCTGTTTCAGCGGGACCCGGTGGGCTCGGTGACGTTCACGGACATCAAGCCCGACTTGAAGTGGGCTCCCTTGTCGACGACCCACATGCCCCAGATCTACCAAGATCTCCGCGGGTCGACGCAAAACCCGTCCGCGGTGCACATTGAGTTGACGTGGCTATTCTCTGAGGGCCCATTGCCCCGGACCGTCGACGACGTGACCGTCATCTCGGTTGGTCCCCGCGAGAAGCCGTGGCCAGGCGTCCCGTACATGAACTCAACAGAGGAGCATCGAATTGGGACTCGCTTTCTCAGCCCCGAAGTTCCCGTGCGAAGTGGTGCCGTCGAGCTGAACTTCAGGGTCGAGTTCGGGTCGAATGCCGAGGCTGTCGGGCTATTTGGCTCGATCAGCGGGAATACGGTTCCATCCGGCAATCCGCCGTTGCCTCCGAAGATCCTCCTACCTACTCAGCCGAGTCCGACGCCCACCTGGACGGATCTAGAGATCATCGCCGGCGGCGGCGTTCCGCTTCCGAGCCAACTCGGCGAACGGGTACTCGAGATCGTGGACGATGCGCTGCCCGAGCTGCAGAGCTTGTTCAACGAGGTCGCAGTCGACCTCGCCGGATCGCCAGACTTCAGTGGCGACATTGCGAGGGCGCTGGTCTCGACGATCCGCTGAGCCGCCTCCGCGCCTGTTGAGCCGGCGCGTCGACAACCTGAACAGACGTTCGTAATCGGAACGTGTCGCTACCGGCACGTCTCGCGGTCGCGTAGCACTGTTGTGCGCTGACCGTGTCGCACCAAGCCCAACCCAAGGAAGACAAATCCGTGGAAGACGACAACCTACCCGAAAGTTTCGAGATGGAAGACGAGGACCTCATGGAGGACGGCCTCGCGATGGAAGGCGGCGAGCTCGAAGATGACGAGCTCGGTATGGCCGAAGATGATTGGGGCGAGGACGACTACGGGACTGGCGAGGACGAGGAGTTCTTTCCGGCCCTCGCCGCCCTCATCCCGAAGATCGCACCGTTTGCGATCAACGCGTTGTCCGGCCTGTTCAAGGAAGACGACGAGTTTGAAGACGACTACGAGGACTACGAGGACTACGAGGACGACTTTGAGGCTGGGTCTCGGGTTCCGGGGCTGTCAGCGGTCGACGAATCCGTCGCCGAGCTGCTTGCGGCAGAGGCCGCTAAAACCCGCAGTCCAGCCGAAGGGAGCGCGTTGGCGGCTGCAGCCGCGAGCAGGTTGCTCGGCAAGGCGCCGCTTCCCGTGAAGAGGAAAGCGCCCACGATCGCCAAGGGAGCAGCCCGTGTAGCCAAGACGCTCAAGCGGAACCGCGCGACCAACCCGCTGGTCAAGGCCGTCCCCGCCATCGTCAAACGGACCGTCGCGGACCTCTCCAAGAAGGCTCGTGCGGGCCGCCCGATCACGAACAAGACCGTGGCGAAAACGATGGCCAAGCAGACCAGCAAGGTCCTCAAGCCGAGGACGGTGGCCGCAGTGGTCGCGAAGTCCGACATAAAGCGCAAGCGGCTCAACCGCGGTGCGATCTCTCGCTCAGAGCGCCTGCGCTGAGCTCAGTTGCGACACGGAGGACGAACAGATGCACGAAGACGATTGCGAGCACTGCGAGGGCGGGTGGCCGGAGGCTGCGCTCGAGGATGATGTCCTCGGTGTTATGGAGGATGACTACGAGGATGACTACGAGGATGACTTCGAAGATGACTTCGAAGATGACTTCGAAGATGACTTCGAAGATGACTACGAGGATGACTTCGAAGATGATTTCGAGGGCGATCTCGAAGTGGAGGACGACGGAGTGGCTGAGGATGCTGCGTATCTGCTTGCTGAGCAGGCCGCGGACCAGCCAGACGAGTCGGATGCGTTCATTGGCGCGCTCGTAGGTGCGGCGTCGAAGTTCTTGCCCAAGCTCCTACCCATCGGGAAGAAGATCCTCGGGAAAGTCGTCGGTGGCCTTGGTGGGCTCTTCGGCGGAAAGCGCCGCAATACCCGACGCCGCGTTGCGACTGCGATGCCACAGATCGTTCGCCGCACCACGAACAGTCTTGCTGCTCGCGCCGCCCGCGGCCTACCGATCAACGGTCGGGTCGCGACCCGTGTACTTCGGGGCGCGAGCCACTCTGTTCTCAACAACCCGGCACTGATGCATGCGTGCGCGCGCCGTGCCGCTCTTGCCCGCCGTCGCGCCGCGACGATGGGGCTCAGGTAGTCAGTAGAGGGACGTCATGCCGAACGACAAACTCATTCAGAAGCGCGCGAACAGTGCGGTTATCCGGCCGGCTCCCCGTGCTGCCGGAAGACTTGGGCTCGCCATGCGTCCTGAGTCCCTGGTCTCGCGTTGGTTCAAGTCGCTCAATCTTCCCACCTCTTCGAGCTACGCGCACCCGGATCTCCGAAAGGCGGCGGCCCTTCGAGCGAAGGAATCACTACTCCGAAACTCACAGACCGACAGTCGCGTTGTGCTGCGATCGAGTGCCGACGGCGATGACCGCGACAGCGGCTGGGCGCAGAGCGGCACGCTGTCTACGGAGAGTATTGGTCAAGACGTCTATCGCCGGGTGGCGCCGCTGCTGCTCTCGCTCGACTCACGGAGGCCCTGCGATTCAGTTTGCCTCGAGGGGCTGCACGAAGTTTGCGCGCGAGTGTTGGAGTGGACCGTTGGCTACTTGCCTGACCGTACGACGACAGACGAGCTCGATTTGCAGTTCGGTGTCCTCAAGGGATTGGTGTCCGAGCTTGAGGACTTGACGTGGGACGGCGAAGTAGAACACGAGCTCGCTGCGGCCGAGCAAATGATTCACTCTCTTCGGCTCGTCTGTCACATCCAAGGTCGAGACTTCCCATGGGAAGACGTCCCGAATGGCGAGCGTCGGTCGCGGCGCGAGCTGACCGACGTGTTGTGCTCGTATCGAGCGATTGTCGACAACCTCGCTGTTACGTGGGGCGACCTCGGATTGCGAGCCTCCGACCTGGGCCATGACCCGCTGGGGTGCGACGACCCGACCCCGCTTCTAGTGCACCTCACGCGACAGTGGTCCGACCGATGGAGCGAGCTGATGACGATTGACGGCCACTGGGCGGTTGACGTTCTTCGGGCTGAAGCGCGCTCTCGGGTGGAAGTGTTCGAAAGGCTTGCGCTCAGCAAGGAGACCATCGAGAAGCTGGCGTCGGCTCTCGGCTACGACGATGCTCGCCAAGCGACCCACGCGTTGCAGGTTGCATATGTCGCCCTGTGCAAAGTCGCTGACGTTGAAGCCCCCGCTCCTCCGAAGGCAGCCATGTTTGCAGTAGAGCACCCTTTGACGCCCAGTGTTGAGGGCGTTGCGGTTGCGGTCACCAACTTGGCGAACACCCGCACGGAGTACCGCGCCGAGATCACGCGACAGATCTCGGTGATCTATGGCGAGGTATGCGGGGCAGCCCCAGAAGGCGCGCAGCTGGAGGGTGTTGAGCTGCGCGTGTCCGAGTCCGCGTCCTGGTTGAACACGCTTTTGGGCAAGGGCGTTGCCGGGTTGGTACACGGGCTGGTCCAAGGCGAAGCCAAAATCGCGGAACTCGACAAGGATCTCGCTGAGCTCGAGAACGGCGAGTCGAAGATCATATCGAGGGAGCGAGCGACCTCCGTAAAGGGCGCTTTGAACCAGCTCAACAAACATCTAGAGGAGTGGTGCCGTGCCTGACGTTCATGAAAAACGCACTCTGGGACACGAGATCGAGCAGCAGCTACGCACGCTCGTCGAGTTGGCGCAGTCCGACTCCGCCGACTCTACGGTGCGCGACACCATCGTTGCGGAGATCGACTCGCTGCGGGAGCTCCTCGCGAGAGACGGAGAAGTCGACGTCCCGGCAGACGGCGGTATCGCTGGGCTCGTCGGGCTCGGTGACGAGACAGCGCCAGACTTCGGCCAAACTCGGCACGCGCCGGACATTCGCGATTACGACGAGACGATCACCTCCGAGCGCCTGCTGGCGGTGAGCGAGCTGTACTACAACTATCAGCTCGAGCGTCTCGGCGTGTACAAGTGCTGCCTCAAGCTGCAGCAGCTCTTCAAGGCTGGCACCGTTCGCCTGTCCGATGGTCCGGGCGCGCTCGCCCTGTATCGGTTCGACCGCAAGGATGTGCTCCGATACTCGCGCAAGGAGCGATGGCAAGCGTACCGTCGAGTGTTCGGGTACACCAACGTCGCCCCACCCAAGGGGGGACGGCCCAATCGTGAGTTCCACTCGCAGTTCACGGGGTTCAACACCCAGGTTGCGCGGTTTTTTCGAGACCAACGAATCTCGGAGGTCATTCGCCCGGATGGACGTGATGCGGCGTTCGGAAGCATCGCGGTCGTGCGGCGCGCCGGGCTCGATCTGCGCGCCAATCTCAAGCAGGCATCCTACGGCCACGTCAACGTCATGGTCGTGGAGCTGTCGCAGTTACTCGAGCAGGCATTTCGCATCCTTGGTGCCTCCGACGTGCAGCGACTGTTCGGAGCCGACAGCGCCTGGGACGTGCTCGAAGAGGTCATGCGGCGCTACTTTCGTGAGCGTATCGTCGCCTCGCAGCGTAGCCGCATGGCGGTTGCTGGACGGAATGTGCTGCGGTGGCTGGCCTATGGGCACATCCTCGAGCAAAACCGTCCGATTTTTGAAGGGTTGCTCGCCAACGTCGCCGAGAGCGCTGAGGAATGGCTCACCAGCGCTGAATCCGTCGGATCGCGGCCACGCAAGCGCGGAGACAATGTCATCGAGCTTCGGCAACGGCCTGGCGCTCGCGAGTCGTTTGCGATGTGAGCCATGGATGACCCGGGACCAGGTCCGTACGACTGCCTGAGTGCACGCGAACGCGAAATCGTGCGCCTGGTTGCCAAGGGGCACCCGAACAAGGTCGTAGGAGCGATTCTCGATATCAGCCCCTGGACGGTCGCCTCTTACCTGCGCCGCGTTTTCAGCAAGCTCGGCGTGTCCTCTCGTACCGCCATGGTGGCGCTGTTTGTCGCGGATGAAGCAGCGCGTGAACTCAAGCCTGAAGAAACCCGTAGGAGCAACGCAGGATGAACCTTTTGGAAGACACCGAGGACTTCGCTCTCGAGGATGCCGAAGACTTGCTGGCATACGAGGACGACGAGGATGACGAACTTGTGTTGTTTCGACCGCACGTCCGTCGGCTCGCTCGCGCGAGAGCCATGAACACGATCGTGCCGGTTGCCACGCGCATCATCGGTGGCGCGCTCGCCGGGGCGCAGGGGGTTGCGCTCGCGCGCAGTATCGCCGGAGCGGTTCTTCGCGAGAGCGAAGGCGAAGGAGACTTCGAGGACGACTACGAGGAGGACGCGGAGGGCGATTTCGACAAGGAGCTCCTCGAGGCAGCGGAGGAGGCAGGAGCATCGGCAGCCGAGGCCATGAGCGAAGCAGACGCTGAGGTCTCCTTCGCCAAGCTTTCGCGTTCGGTCTGGCGGATGTTCCGTCGCTACAGCCGCCTCCGGTGGGTGATTCCCCTGGTCTTGAGAGCGGCGATCGCTCTCGCGCGGACGCTCCGCCGGTCACGGCGGACGCGCTGGGCGGTGCGACTCATTCCTTGGATCGTTCGTACGACACTCCGCAGGCTCGCACGACACCGGCGAGTCAATCGTCGCCAGATTGTCGTGGTGATGTCGCGCCAGGCTGCCCGCGCACTGCGGTCGCGGCGACGGGCGAGGTGGATCGCGCGCCGAAACCGTGCGCTGGCCCGGCGTCGCAGGCTTCGCTTGCAGCGGATTCGTCGGCTCCGACGCTTGCGGAGGAATCGGTACGGTCGCAACCGACATGGGTACTGGAAGCGACGTCGCCCTGATAGCGGTCGCTACCGCTGGGACGTTGCCCCCTGGGATGACCTCCCACCGCTTCCGAGACGTCGCCGCGTGATCTACGACGACGGTCCCGCCAGGCGACGGTCCCGCCGACGCCGCGCCTTGCGACATCGGGGACGTCGGACCCGCTTCTACATCCCTGTGTACCGTCAGTGAGGCCTGAGCCGTGTTGGAAGAGCTCGCCCTCGAACGGCGGGACTCCCCGCCGGACCATCCTCTCGAAGCCAACGCGTGGTTTCGCCTGCAAGTCTCTTCGGTACGGCGCCACGCTAAGGAGCTGCGACCGTTCCGGAAGCATGAGTTCGGCAAAGGTCCGGAGAGTCCGAGCGAGGCCCATCGAGTGGCGGCCAATCGAATCATCGCCACCCTGCAGCGCTCACTTGTACGCGACGTCCGACGACTGTCCGCTCTCGCCGGCCATACGGAGCGCAGATCAGACATGCGCCGATTCGTTGCCGCCAAGCACGCCTCCATCCTGAGGGTGAAGGACGCCGAACGGGTCTGGAGCTTCTATCGCGACATCTTCGCGGAGCGGCTCGGCCCGGGCGGCCCCCGGCTTCGGGCGGCAGATCGAATTGGACTCGACTGTTACCAGGCGCTGTACGAGCGACTCCCGATCGCGCGCAGCATCCCGTCACCCGCTCCTTTCGCGTACGAGGACGCCCAGCGTTCGCCGGCCACGTACCGAAGGGGTGTCGTGATGCGTGCGCTCGGGCGTCGCCCAAATCCGTTTCCTCTCGTGAAGCTGCCTGCCCATCGGCTCGCTTCGCCTTGGACGCTAGGCGGCATTCCCCACGAGATTGGGCACAACCTCGCCCAGGATCTGTCGCTATGGCGCGAGGTTCCAGAGCGCGTTGCCCATCGACTCGAGCGTGCGGGACTCCCTGAGCCCGTCGGTCGCGTCTACCGTCGGTGGACCAAGGAGATGTGGGCAGACTTGTTGGCCGTCCTGCTCACAGGGCCGGCGTACATAGGGTCGTTGATGGACGTGGTGGCGCTGTCGCGGGAGCGAACGACGACGTTTTTGCCGCGGTCGGTGCATCCGACGCCGCTGTTCCGCGTGATGATCAACATCGAGCTTCTCAGACGCATGGGGTTCGTCGACCAGGCACGTGCGGCGTCGCGGCATTGGAGGGGCCTATACCCAGAACCCTCTCCGGATCGCATGCCGCAGCAGCTCCTTCGAACCGCGAGGCCGGCCGCGCGGCTCTGCGTCGACGTTATCTGCTTCGAGCGTTACGAGCAGCTCGGAAACCGCAGCCTCTCTGAGATCGTCTCGTTCGCACCGCATCAACAGGCGATGGTCGAGGAAGCGGCGGGACGTCTGGCGACGGGAACTGCACCAGGCGTGCTTCCTGAACGGTTCATGTTTGCTGCAGTCAGACGAGCGATGGAACGTGGCCTGGCTTCGCCCGCGGTACTGACCAAGAATTTCTACGAAGCCCTGGCTCGGCAGTGATGCAAGCCATG
>Ga0207422_1003259_pt1 | contig 16891 bp, 11 predicted proteins | sample MarCyaLeptolynsp_FD_187757 | JGI IMG/M metagenome (GOLD analysis project Ga0207422, IMG submission 187757) | Marine cyanobacterial communities from Panama - species 1 Leptolyngbya sp. (SPAdes) | ecosystem: Environmental > Aquatic > Marine > Unclassified | place: Panama: Panama City | collected...
CTTCATTATAGACTCTACCTTGTCCTCCGGCTACCGGATTATCATTTTCACCAAGGTCAACAAAACCTACGGCATTTCTTTGGTTTCTGGTTGCTCCCTGCTGCTGTACCCAAACTTCTACCCGGTTGATACGGAGGGTAGAGGAGATAACAGGAAGAGTTCTGAGTGCATCCTCATATCGCGAACGGAAATAATGCGAGAGGAAGAAGTGGCGGTTGGCGTCATAATCAGCCGCTTCCTTTTCAAAAGGAGTTTCGACTGCACCCCCACCCGCTACTGAAATACTTTCTACTTTGCCTCGCTCAGTAGAAGCAATGGCAGTTACGTAAACCGGACCAAAGCGCAAACGCGTTTTTAATCCAAAAAGATTCTGGCGACCCTGAATAAGGGAGTTGCCCAATTGCATGTTTACATTACCTGCCTCTATGTCCTGAAGAATCTGATCTTCCGTTCCCTGATGCGCCAGCTTCAATTCGTTTTCAAAATCGAAAGTCGCCTGCGTATCGAAGTTTACATTCAGCTTTAGCTTTTCACCTATCTGTCCAATTACTCCCAGCTGAATCTGCTGGTCGAAGTTAAAGGTAGTGGTACTTTGCTGACGGAGCGGAATGGAAGGATTCTCTGTTTTATTATTATCAATTGAGAAATCGAGGGTCGCATAACCGGTAGGTCTGATCGAAATGGTTCCTCCTCCAAATACATCGGATAGTTCGTCGATGTTGATATCAAGGGAAAGTCCGCCGCGATTTTCTTCATTAGATGCTGATGCTTGTTCCCGAAAATAGTCTTTTACGCCTTTCTTTCTTCTGTACTCAAGGTAATCGTCAAATGAGATAGTAGAAGGTGGCCGAAAGTTGATCTTGCCGATCTTCTCATAGATATTATATCCGCCCTCTTCATTGAGCTCGAATGTCTGCTGGAAATTTCTGGGATTCTTAAGGTAAAGAGGCGTGACACGCTCCTGACGTGTAGGGTCCCCAACTCTATTATTGGGATTTTTCTTCTTCTTGGAAGTATCCTCTACTGCGATTTGGTCCGGGGACCAAAGCTCCAAAGAAGCCTCTTCATGGTAGGCAAGGGGCAACTCTTCTTCACGCTGCTCTTGAGTGCTATCTGGAGTATAGAAAATAGATCCTATAGCCCAGAGCAGCACAGTGATGCTGATCTTAGACAAAGCGATTACCGATTAAGTTCAGAACTAATTCTTATTTCTCAATAAAATTTCAGGTAAAGCTATGCTTCATACGCAGTGTGGGAGAGTTGTTTTTTGAATGATATGGGCAAAACTAAAAAATAACCCGTATAAATAAAGGGTAAATCCATTACTCTTGATCTAATGTGAGATTGAAAATGAAAATAGATCCCTAAATCCCCAAAGCTATTTCGTTTTGAATATTACAACGAAGGTAAGTAAAAACTTTCTTTGCACAAGTAAAAGCTTACTATCCAGCAAATTAATTCGTTTTTGGTGAAAGTTCGCATTTTGCGAATACCTTCAGAAATGATCAAGGATTCCGCAAAGCCTGTTTGATAATTTGTTCGACAGACAAATCTCCACCGCCTTCAGCAAGGATTTTATCGATGCGTTTACTCATCTGGGCTTTGGGTAATCCGAGGTTTGCAAGTGCTGTTAAAGCTTCTTGTTTTCTACTACTTTCGGCCAGCTTTTGTCCAACACCCGGACTGGCAATTTCTCCATCCAGTTTGATCTTATCCTTGAGTTCCAGTACGATACGTCCGGCTGTTTTTGCCCCAATTCCTTTTACCCGTTTTAATGCCATTGTATCCTCAGACTGAATAGCCATGTACAATTCTTCGGGCGATATACTGGAAAGAATCATGATGGCAGTATTTCCTCCAACACCTGAGATACTGATCAATTGCTCAAAGAGGACTTTTTCCCGCGCATTACTAAAACCATATAATACCTGAGCATCTTCCCGAACCTGAAAGTAGGTGAGGAGTTTTACCTTATCTTTCTCCTTGATCTGGCTAAAGGTATTGAGGGATATTTTAACCAAATAGCCAATGCCATTACATTCAATAATGGCAAAAGAAGGATCGATCTGTGCGAGTTTTCCGTCCAGGTAAGCGATCATGGTTCCGTATTTTTAAAAGATATTGGCTTAGTAATAGCCACCAATGGTGAAGGTGATTCCCACCAACAGCCCAACATTGAGTGCATTGGTTTCAGCTCTTGAGCTTGACCAGAAAGGAACGGTAGTTGTGGAGCCGTTTTCGGTCAGCTGATAGCTTACTTCTTTGTCTTCTACATCATTGAGGCTGTAGTCCAGACGAAGGTGCAGGTTCATAACTGCTTCTGGAGTCAGGTAGATATCTACTCCGAAATCACCGACTACGCTATAATTGATGTCGTCGTAGGTGCTGAAAGTAGAAGGGAAGTTGCTGAAGTTGTCGGGGATGCCGGGATCAAATTCAGGATTATCATTGTAGGCAAGTCCGCGAGACAGGAAAGAGATTTGAGGACCTGCATACAAGCTCAACATAACCTTATTGTTGAAAGGGTCGGCATTGTAGCCAATCATGACGGGTATCTTTACATACTCCAGACGCGTAACGTATTCATTTCTGAAGAAGTCGTCTCTTTTGTCTGTATATCTTCCGCCTTCCTGTGAGTACATCACATTGGCACGAATCCCGAAATTGTCATTGAAATTGTAGCCTACGATGGCGCCGGCAGCTACTCCGCCTAGTACCTCTGTTTGGTAAACATCTTCTGCCAGATCCATATCGTCCTGATTTAGCAGAACAGATCCCTGAGGCAAAAAGAAACCTCCCAATTTGAAGCCCTCCTGGGCAAAACTAAATTGAAAAGAAAAGAACAGAAGTGTAGTTAAAATTAAAGTTAGCTGCTTGTTCATAGGTCATAGTTTAGTACTTCCAAAAATAGAATTATTTTGACTGGGATCAAAGGGAGGGGGAGAGTGTTGGGGTGTTATAGTGCGAGGGTGTTATAGTTTTCCTCTCAGGAAAATTACCACAACACTAAAACACAACAACACTTTTTTTATCTCGCTTTCAGCCATAACTTAAACAGATCAATTAAAAGAGGAACCTATGTCAAACTCCTACCAGGGAATCGGTCTCATGTCGGGCACATCTATGGACGGTCTGGATATCGCCTGTTGTACCTTTGTCGAAGATGGAGATAGCTACAGCTTTAGCCTGGATGCGGTACGGCAAGTGGATTTTGGGGAGACCTGGACGAGTCGATTATTGTGTTTGATGGACCAAAGTGCAGAGGTATATGCGAAAACGAATGTTTACTTCGGGCACTGGATGGGTGAGCAGATAAGGGACTTTATTAAGGATTTTAATTTAACACCAGATTTTGTCGCGACTCACGGACAGACCATTTTCCACCAACCTAATAAAAGCTTTACTGCGCAGATCGGGGATGGAGAAAGCATCGTTTCCTATTTGCCCTGCCCACTCGTCAGCAATTTCCGCAATAAGGATGTAGCACTGGGCGGAGAAGGAGCTCCCCTCATTCCTTTGGTAGAAAAATACCTCTTTCCCCAATACAAACTTTTCCTCAATCTCGGCGGCTTTTCCAATATGACCTTTGGAAGCCTGGCATTTGATGTCTCGCCTTGCAACATCGTTTTGAATCATCTTTATAGAGAGTATGCTCCAGATGCAGAAACTGACTATGATCCCGAAGGAGAAACGGCCCGATCCGGTCAATTGATTTCTGATTTATTAGCGGAATTAAATGCACATGCCTATTTCGCCCAAACAGCCCCAAAGTCCCTGGGATGGGAATGGGTATTGAGTGAAGTAATGCCGGTTCTCACAGGAAGAGAAGAAGCGAAACCTGACCTCATGCATACCTACGCGTTACATGCTGCCCAACAGATCGCAAAAGCCGTGGAAGCACTTGGAGCAAAAAATGAAAAAATCCTGATCACCGGAGGCGGAAGGCACAATACATTTTTGATGGAATTGATCGAATCTGAGTTGAAGCGTCACCAAATCGAAGTAGATGCATCTATTTCTCAGGAGATCATTGATTATAAAGAGGCGATCGGTTTTGCTTTTCTAGGCTTACGAACCTTACGGGCCAAACCAACAGTAATGGCGTCGGTTACGGGAGCTAAAATTGAAGCGAGCTGTGGATCGATCCATCTTCCCCCAAAAGGAGCCAGGGCTTTTCTGTAAATATGTAAAGCCTGCGACATAAAAGAGCAGGGCTTGGGTAAGTTGGCCGACATTAGGAGCTGGATCGGGATTCTACTTTTACCGACATAATCACTTCACGATGAAAAAAGTCTTATGGATACTAGCCGGATTGGGAGTTCTTTTGGGGATTCTCTATTTCAAGGCTTTTCCATCTTACGGCTCCGCACCTATGGGTAATAAAAACAGCAAAGCTCCTGATCACCAAATTTGGGATCAATTAGTAAAATCACATGTAAAAGCCGATGGTCTGGTTGACTATCGTGGATTTCAGGCAGACAAGGCTCAGCTTGAAACCTACCTGGATCAGCTCAGCAATAATGCTCCATCAGATAGCTGGACAGAAGCTGAAAAGTTGGCTTACTGGATCAATGCCTACAATGCTTTCACCGTAAAAGTTATTGCAGATAACTATCCCCTTAAAAGCATACGCGAACTGCATACAGTTCCGGGAGTAGCAACGGTTTGGCATGAAGAATTTTTTGAGATTGGAGGACAGCCGACCAGTTTAAACCAGATTGAACACGGAATATTGAGAAGGGATTTTGTTGAGCCTCGTATCCATTTCGCCATCAATTGTGCTTCCATGTCTTGTCCGGTTTTGCGAGCGGAAGCTTATACGGTCGATAAACTCGAAGCTCAATTGACAGAGCAAGCCCGGCTCTTTTTACAACAGGAAATCAGAAATCAAATCAGTTCAGAGCAGGCCAATCTATCCAGCATCTTCTCCTGGTTTAAAGGAGACTTTACCCGCGAAGGAAGTTTGGTCGATTATATCAATCAATATTTGGATGAAAAACTCCCGCAAGAGGTTGAAATTCAATTTCTTGAATATGATTGGTCGATCAATGCTCATGACCTATCTTTATAAAAGACGAAAATCCACTACTAATTGAACCACGCCTAATACGATTATGCACATTGTTATCATTGGAAATGGGATTGCCGGAATCAGTGTGGCAAGACATGTCCGCAAGCTGAGTGATGACGAAATCACGGTTATCTCGGCGGAGACCGAATACTTCTGGTCCCGGACCGCACTCATGTATATCTACATGGGGCACATGAAATTTGAACATACCCAACCTTACGAGCCCTGGTTTTGGGAGAAAAACCGCATTAATCTAGTTCGAAACAAAGTTGACAAACTTGAGCCAGATAGTAAGAAACTCTTTTTCGAAGACGGGACAGAATTGAGCTATGACAAGCTTGTTCTGGCGACAGGATCAGAACCCAATAAGTTCGGCTGGCCGGGACAGGATCTTGAGGGAGTACAGGGTATGTATAGCAAGCAGGACCTAGACAATATGGAGAAATACTCCGAAGGTCTGGAGCATGCAGTAATCGTTGGTGGAGGTTTGATTGGGATTGAAATGGCAGAGATGTTTCACTCGCGTCATATTCCGGTGACCTTCCTGGTAAGGGAGCAAAGTTTTTGGAATGGCGTAATGCCGCCAGAAGAATCAGCGATGATCAATGATGAGATCAATGATGCACATGGAATAGATCTTCAGTTGCAGACAGAGTTGAAAGAAATTCTCAGCGATGAAAATGGGAAAGCAAGGGCAGTTATTACTTCCAAAGGAGAGGAGATTCCTTGCCAATTTGTGGGTTTGACAGCTGGGGTGCATGCAAGAACGGAATTGGCAGAAGGAACCGGTATTGAAAAGGGGAGAGGCTTTCTGGTCAATGAATACCTGGAAACGAGTGTAAAGGACATTTTTGCAGTCGGAGATTGTGCGGAATTGAGAAATCCTGCACCTGGAAGAAGAGGCGTAGAAGCGGTTTGGTACACAGGTAAATTGATGGGACCAGTTATTGCTAAAACGCTTACTGGAAATCCTACGGTTTACACCCAGCATGAATGGTTCAACTCGGCCAAGTTCATGGATATGGAGTACCAGGTCTACGGAACGGTTCGGAATCATGTGCAGGAAGGCGAAAGGCATTTATTCTGGAAGCATCCGGAACTCAATAAATCGATTCGTATCAATTTCGATGCGGAACAAGGAAATGTATTAGGCTTTAACCTCATGGGCATTCGCTTCCGTCAGGATGTGTGCCTGGATTGGATCGAGCGGAAAGTGCATGTGGAGGAAGTATTGTCCGAACTCTTTCGCGCCAATTTTGATCCGGAATTTTTCGAACAATATGAAGATGAGCTCATCAGAACCTACAATGAGCTTTTCCCCAGCAAAACTGTAATCAGAAAGAAGCAGTCTTTGCGACCCATTAGCAAAAGTATTGTGGTCCTGGCAGCAATTGCGGTTGTACTCTTTTTGGTATCACTGATCTTTGCTCAACCCACAGCGGGAATTGTGAGAGGGCTGGCGAGTTTTTTCCTGACAGTCGGTTTAGTCAGGACGATAGAGCTACTCTATACGGGATATTCGAGGGGTTTTGAAAATGTGAGCTTCACCTAATTCTTCTTTCAACAACAAAAAAATACTTGCAAATAGATATGCATACTATCAAAAAAATAGGACTGGGTCTCTTTCTCTTGGCGATGGGGCTCTTTGTGCTGCAGCTCTTCCTGACCGGCTATAAGATCAATGATGAGACTTTGCCGAAAGTGGAAGCAGCTTTGGGTGAAAAGGAATATACGCCTTATGTCGTCCAGTCTTTGGGACAATGGAAAGACAAAGCTGTTGGCGGTAAATTCTCTTATTTACCCGTGATTAGCGAAGCTTTGCAAAATGCGAACTATGAAATCGCACAGGTTTATGGGATTCCTGCAGAGCAAATTCCCAATCTGGTAAGCAGCCTGACGAAAGAGGAGAATGGAAAGTTTAAGGTTACGGCCGAAAGTCATGCTGTGCTCAAAGCTTTACTTCCTGCAGAAGTGGGTGAGTACGTGAGCGTGGGAACGACCTGGCTAATTGATCGGGAATATGATGACAAGGCAGCATTCACCCAAACCCTGACAGACGAACTCGCTAAAAAAGGAAATGAGTTTGCCGCTAACTACCAGGTTTCCGAAGGTTCTATCAAAGACATCAAATTTGAGATCATCAAAGCAACTTCCGGAGGATTCTTCTGGAACAATCGCTGGATTTTCTTCCTGCTGATTATTATTGGTGGAACGATTGGTTCGCTGATGTACATTTATCCGGCTTTCTTTGATGGAAATCCCGGCATCAAGCATAATCACATTTACTTCAATTCGGCAACTAATCAAGGCTTAATTGGAATTATTGCAGCGGTCTTTCTGATCACTTTCTATATTCTGCTTTATTTCAATCATTTCTGGATAGCGGAATGGATCAGCCTGGCAGATCCAGTAGCAAAACTGATCAAAGGACAGCCTGCTGATCGTTGGTTTATGTACGGTTTCCTCTATACCCTGGCAATTTGGGTAATGGGAATTCGGATGTTTGCCAAGTATCGCCATAGTCGTTACCACCAGGTGCGAACGGCTTCCATCATGTTCTTCCAAACGGCATTTGCATTCATTATTCCTGAGATTCTGGTGCTACTGAATCAGCCTTACATGGACCTCAAAAATGCATGGCCGCTGAATTACAATTTCTTTTTCGACTATAACATCAACAATCATATAGCTGCCGGTAATTTTGGTATCTGGATGCTGGGGTGGGGAATAGCGCTCTTTGCAGTCGGTGTGCCTCTCTTTACCTACTTCTATGGAAAGCGTTGGTATTGTAGCTGGGTATGTGGATGTGGAGGATTGGCCGAAACTTTAGGTGATCCCTATAGACAACTTTCGGACAAGTCTACTGAAGCCTGGCAAATTGAACGCTTCATCATTCATGGTGTTCTTGCTTTCGCCATTATCATGACGAGTTTGGTCTTGTATACCTTCTTCAGTGAAAAAGGCATCAACCTGAGCTTTAATAAATGGTCCTTGCTGGCATTGGTTTGGGCAGTAGGAGCAGGACTTTATGCCTTGCACAGAAGGAAGTTCCCTCATATGAGCGGAAGGAAAGTACTGACTGTCGTTTTGGTATTTGCCGGAGCATTTACCTTGGGTGTCTTCACCAACTTCTTCCCGGTTAGCGGAAACAACATTAGCTTTAACAGCTTTGACGTTAGAAGCATTTACGGCTTTGCGATTGGATCTATCTTCGCAGGAGTTGTCGGAACCGGTTTCTATCCGGTAATGGGTAATAGAGTTTGGTGTCGTTTCGGATGTCCTTTGGCAGCATACCTTGGATTGGTGCAGAGATTTAAATCTCGTTTCCGTATCACCACCAATGGTGGCCAGTGTATTTCTTGCGGTAACTGTTCTACCTATTGTGAAATGGGAATTGATGTAAGAGCTTATGCACAGAAAGGCCAGAATATTGTCCGTTCTTCTTGTGTAGGTTGTGGAGTATGTGCAGCTGTTTGTCCTAGAGGTGTTCTTTCTTTGGAGAATGATGACAATACAGATACTAGCAGAATGAGTGATGTGAGATACTAATCTAAGCTTTAATATATATCAGGCTGGCAGCGATGAGTTGTCAGCCTTTTTGTTTTAAATATGTTTTGCAACTTTTTGGCAGCAAAAAGTTGCGCAAAAACTGGCAAGATTTTAAAGCAGCGCGCAGTCCGCCCCGACCACCATATCTTGCGGGCCCTCGCGCTTGTGTAGGTGCTGGGTATTGAATGATAAATTGGAAAGTAGAACCTTACCACCCGGGCGCGTTGGGGATGCAACGAAAACTCAGCGGACGGAAGTGCGGGGCGGCTCGGTTTTTTCGTTGCGATTTTTGCCCCACTTTTTCTAAAAAAGTGGGAAGAAATTCAAAAAGAGGATATCAGCGAGAAGAGAAAAAGATTAAACAATAGGATTCCCATTCCCATCAGTGGTCAGCACCTCACTCATATGATCGAAGAAAGGATGCATGGCCAGGAAGGTATCCCGGATTTTTTCCGCAAAATCAGGAGCTAAGACTTCTTGATCCGAAAAGTCTCTGTGTAACAGGAATTGCTTGTGTCTAAGGAGGTCAATGGCAGGGTGATCTTTCGAATAACCTTTGGGAGCTGTTTTAACCTTGTCTCCTGTCAGTCTGCCAAACATATCCTGAAATTGCGACTTTGCGATGATGCGACGATAAGGTTTGTCATCTGCAGCAATGTCCTCTCTGATGCGGCGCATATCTTCTGAATTCGGTCCAAAGAATCCGCCAGCTGCATAACTATTACCAGGCTTGATGTGGAAATAATATCCCCCTCTCAGCAAAGGAGTTGCTCGTTTGAATCGCCCGCTCCAATGAGACTTATAAGGAGATTTATCCTTAGCAAATCTGACATCCCGATAAATTCTGAAAAGTACCTTTTTCCCGGTCATGGGAACCAGATTATCCTCATCGATCATGAGGTCGTACAAGTCTTCGGCAAAGGCGATCATTTCCTTATGACTGGACTCATACCGATCCTTGTTTTTGGTGAACCATTCGCGGTTGTTGTTCTCACCCAGGTCATTCAGGAAATCAAAGGTCGCAGCAGTGATTTGGGACATGTATAGTATATAGGTTTACTAAAATTTGCCCCAAATATCCGAAAGAATATTTAATAAGTCCTAAATAATATGATGGTCAGATTTTCAATGTATGAAAAATATGGAATCCTCACGAGGCTGTAGAAGTAGTATTACAGTAGTAGTGAGGACTCCAAAATTTGTTAGAAGAGGTAACTTCTTGTGAAACGGATGGGCTTATATACCAAATTTGAGATGTGTCCAATCTCTAAAATTGCAATAGCCTCTTGTCCCTAAAGCACGGCCAACAGTTAAGACAAGATCAATACGATAAAATTTGTATTGGAAGATTTTGTCCCCGTATTTTCTTACTGGAAAATACGTGCAGTAGTCTGATTCTGTTTGGAGTAAAAGGGCCAGGATTTTGTCAGTGGTCTGAATAACTTTTTTTTCAGTTACCTCATAAATCAGACTCATTTGACATTTTGCTAGCCATAGTTGTCCGTCTCTAAAAGGTAGCTCAACGGGAAACCCTATACTTGGTCTGAAATAGCAATGACTTGGGCCGTCTCGGAGCTTGATTTTGGGGTAGTCTTCGTTCGGAATCATAATAAAGAATTTGAGTCCTTTTTAATTTGTATATCCAAACTTAAGGAGAATACCTTTCGGAAAGTCAAAAAGAGCCTTAGCTAAGCAGATAGTTAAATAGATTAATTATTTAGCTAAAGCATGCACTTTTTTAGCTAAACTGTCGCTATTTAGCTAAATTATCATATTTTTGGTATCAATATATTTCCTTGCCCTAAATTTTAGTATGAGAAAGACTATCTACTTAACGGATGAAAATATTATTAAGCTGCGAGATGCCTTAAAAGAAAAACTGAAAGAGCATAAAGATCATAAGAGCCTGGGCAAGTCCCATCAAAATGGCTATGAGGGGATGGCAAATTTTATTTGTGAACAACTTAAAGTAAAAATCGCAGGAGATTCTAAATATCGTGAAGTTAAAGACCAAATTGGTAGGTTTGTTACCTATCATATCCTATGGAAAATTATATATGAAAACGTACATTTCCCTGAAAAGAGGACTCGGATGACTCGGATGACGATTGATCTGCTGACCCTTTTCGCTTTTGGAGAAGTTACTGAGGATCGTATGCAGGAGATTCCTGAACAGAAGAGACCCAAAGGGAGTATAAAGCAAACCTACCAGGCATTAACAGAGCTGGGATTTGCCTATTATGATGAAATCTCATTTAAAAAGTTAAATAGATTAATTAGTCAAGCTCAGGAAGAAATCAGAATCATAGATACTTTTCTGGATAATTGGCGAAAGATCAGGAAAGATCTTAAGAAAGCTGTAGAACAAGGATGCAAAGTTAGCATACTGCTAAATGAACCTGATTTCCAGGCCATTGTAAAGCGAAGTTTCAGAATATCAGATATAGGTGGTGGAATAGAATCACTTAGGAAATCCATTAACAATATTCGAGCAGAAGTAGAAACTTGGGAGAATAGTAATCTCGTTAAAATTGAAACTCATGATAGTTTGCCGGGGTTTAATTTATTTGCAGTAGATAATGATTATTTCATTGGACTTTTTTGGCACGATCGGGAAGCCATTGATGGCCCATTTATGAAAGTCACTAATCAGGGATTCAAAAAATATGTAGATGAACATTTTGAAGCTATGTGGGAATATGCTGTTAAGCCTAAGAGTCAGAGGGTTATAGCAATCGGAAAACCATTAGATACAAGGCTTAGCCCTTACCTTGGTACATGGAATCTATACTGTAACAAGGTGGAGAAGAACGAGGAGAGTTATAATTTAAGGTCTATGGAGCATGGGAAAGTAGTGGAGAATTTGATAAGATTTGAAGAAAAGAGTGGAGTAGTTGAAGCAACATTTGTATCGTCTGATGGAAGAGTCTTCGAAGGAGAAGCATTTATATGTAGGAATAACGACTCCTTTTTGGAGGTTCAATTGAAGTCAGTTGTAAATAACAACAACATACAGTTTTATTTTCATATAGGTGCAGGTTTATACAACAACTTAATAGGCATTTATAGTCATCTTTATGTCAACGCTCCTATCCTTGGAGCAGGGCTCTCTGTAATAGTTAGAAGCAAGGAAAATCATTCCATTTCAATTGAAAATTGGGAACCTCGGCCAATTGATAAAATTGACGAGATGGAGCGAAAAAAGACATTGAGATACCTTACATTCCCTGCCGGATCCAGGTTAGAAGCAATACAATCTTTTGAACAACTTAAGACCTATAACCGCTTTAATTATCCTTCATTAGCCGAAGGGGTTTATAAGATTTATTCCTATCAGGGAAGCGAAGACAATCCTTTTAACAGATATATCACAGAGTCCCTATTATACATTGATGAATTTTACCAGGTTTTTCATAAGAGGTGTGGTTTAGCCTATGCAAACGATAAAAAATATGCAGAATCAAGAGGCAAAGTAGAATCCTCGAAGTCAGACTCCTTAATAATTAGCTTAAAGAGTCTGGAGCATGGACGAATAGGTTTTTTTGTAATAAACTTTGTTGAAGAGAGACCTAAATTAGGAGACTATTTTACAGGTGTATTTTCTGGAGTGGGCTTAAGAAATCGAAAAGTAGCGATAGGAAACAGAGTCGTACTCAGGTTTCTGGGTAAAAACAAGGAGCTATTTGATAACACAGAGATTGATAGATATAGAATAAACTCGGAACGCTTTTTCGAGATACCCAAAGAAGTTAGGAGAAATCTAACTGGTAGGACGAACAACATGGTGGGATTTCTACATACGAAAGGCGCCAGCTCATCCAAAGCTTTACTAAATGAAGCTGATAAAGGCATTGATATGAAGTCGGTTTTATTTGATTCTGCTCTGCAAAGAGCCTTGACTGATAATGTGAATCAGATTCCCAATTCTGTTAAAGCATTTGAGCGAGCACTACTGCATGGTTTTGAGCCTTTTGAAGCCTATGAAAATAAACTGGCTGAGTATGAAAAAATTGGCCTAATAAGTAGTCACATGAGAAAGGGAATTTTTGGGAATGAAGCTTTTAGATCACTGAGGAAGAAATTTGAAAAAAAGAAATAAAAATCAGCTGATACCGGTGAGGCAAAAATTCATTACGGAACTCTAATATTTAATGGGGTAAACGGTTTATTACAATGTCTAAATGGGGAATTTTTTCCAGTATTTGAGAAAGTAATACGAGATTGGAGAAGAAAGGTATATGACGTAAATCACTTGATTCGCGCAGGATCTTTATCTTCCTTCATATAGTCTTATTTCGCATAGATTTTGTGTTAATGATGAGTAAGACAAGTTCTTATACTTGAATTCGAATAATTCGAATAATCATTCACAGTATTAAAACGAAATTATATGTACGGATGTATCAAGAGTTACCGCGGGGGAGGTACACATTAAAAAATCGATGACAAAGCAAATCTATAAATTATAAATCCAGACGAAGCACACACCCCTATTACATAGGTTTGCTTTGTCCCTGCTCTACCTTGCTTTCCAATTCCACTTGATCTCTGTTTCCATAATTCCAGCGTCGAACTCTTCCAACTGGAAACTGTATCTGATAAAATTATCCTCCTCGCTTTCATCCAAACGCTTTATTGCGGCTGTTTTATGAGAAGGGCTTCCATCAAGTCTTTTTTCTATGACATCTACATAAAGTAAATCCCAGCTATTAGGAAGAATTAAATCAAAGAAAATCTTCTTAGCTGTTCTTCCTAAAAAAAAATTCGAACCCTCGGGAGGAAACATCCCTTTCCATCTGAAGCCATAGGTGTAGATCAATTTATCCCCTGGAAATAACTGATCTCTGAAGAGGACCTTAAAATCTTTTTTCACAGGAGTATCATAAGTTTTTTCAATTTTTAACTCACGTCCATCTTCATCCCATGCTCGTAAGTCCAACTCATCAAAACTGCTAGTTGAAGTATCACATAGAATTTTATGGACTCTGGAACTCAAGCGTTCTTCAGATGCCTCCATGTGAATTTTTCTCGTAAGGACTGTGTCTCCCACTGGATTCAGAATTTGAATGGAATAATGCATCAAATGGTCTAGAATACCCTCTGATTCTATATTGAACATCTGCTTATCCCGAATACCATATTCTTTAATTTGAAGGACTATTTTATTTAGGGCGATTCTTAGGGCGCTTTCAAGCTTTTTTTCTTCTCCGTTGAAAGCTGTGAACATAATATTCTTATGTTTAGATAGAATAGGAGTTTCATGCTGAGAAGAAGAAAAAACAGATATTCTATTTTTTTCCATAATTGCCAGGATAGTTCCAATCAAATAATGAAACACTAGGCGTACGTCCTCATGTGGATTATCATATATCTTGCTAAGTTTCTGGTAATCTGAATCTGTAAAAAGGAAAATACAGAAATCAGCATCCTTTACTTCATTTTGAAAAGTTGTATTCTCAAGAATAGTAAGGTCGAAAAAATTGAAAAAACTAAGGGTTGGGTTGATTTTATCACTTAATAGTCGAGTTTTAATCAGCTCTTCTATAGGAGTAAAATTAGGATCAGTTAACCCAACAATTATCCTAGGGTAAATTATCTCGGACATACGTATGCTAGGAAGGGGGTAGACAAAAATTTAAAACTTTGTCATAATATATCAAATTAACCCTTAGTCCCTAAACTATTCATGAATTATAACAGAAGCTTTTTTTTCTTAAGAAAGAAATACAAAGATTTTGTCTAATTTTTGTGTAGTCTAAATCACAAAATCAGGAATTAGTCCTTATTATCCCCCCAGCACCCGATCCAGAAAAGCATTCATACCATCTGCTGCTGCAAATTTTTCCATCATTACTTCTATCAGGTCATCTTTCAACAAAGCCTTTTCATCCAGTTCAAATCCATAGTAAAATCCTTTGTGAAAAATGAGGGGCTGCTTTTCGGCTGCTTCTCGAAATTCCTTGTCGATCCGCTTGTGCTTATCTCCCAGAATTTCGCCAAAGACTGAAAGGAAAGTTGCGTCGGTAGTTAGTTGCTTAAACTCCTCCATATTATTCACGATCTCCGTACGTACCCGATACAGATTTTCCTTTTCCAGCATATAGCTACCCGTGTACAATTTGAGCCCTTTGTGATTGACTTGTAGGAAAATGCCCGGGCGGGTGTATTCCTTTTTCCCATAGGCTGAAATCATGGCTTCCAGATGGGTTTTATAAGGCGTTTTGTCTTTGCTGAACCGAATGTCTCGATTGATTCGCAAAATGAAATCTTTGGCATCATAGGGAATGCTTCCCCATTTATCCTCCAGGATGTCGATCAAAGCCGCTACAAACTCCCGGAAGGGAAGCTTTACTTTTTTCTCGTAAAGTTTCTTGTTGGCGTGGAACCAATCTTTGTGATTGTTCTGCTCGAGTTCGCTGAAAAATTTGATGAAGTCCTGGTCGAAGTAGGCCATGTGTTTGATTATTTGTTGTTAAGGATGTTACTAATCTACTAAAAATGAATGCTAAAGGCATATGTTTGTGCTATTTTATTTAGCTTTTTTGCTCATTTTTCTTTCATAAAGGGAAATGCAGAAAGTCTGAATAGATAGAAGAAAAGCAATATTCTCAATAGAAAAGGGTTAGTAAAAACTGAATTTCGGATTTTCCAATTCGTGTATTATTTGAATATTGTTTGTAGGCTTAGCGCCGCCAGTGAGGTTCAATCCCGAACAAAATCAATCAATGTTTCGCACCACTTCATGGAAACTTGCTCTCATCTTTACTTTTTCATTATTCAGTCTGTCTAACAGCTTGTGGTCCCAAATGACCTATCCCGGAGATGTCCAATTATTGGGCTCGGAGGAGGTCGTTTTTGACTGGACCACCGATGCTTGTGAACAGGAAAATATCCCGGATGCTCCAGCTCGAGCCTTTCGGGATGCTGCAGGTAATATCAACCTCAGTATTTCCCATTACCACAATTATCGGATGCTGGGGACTGACTTCAATAACCTGATTCCGGATTGTAATCCGACCATGATGTCTGATTTCGATTCCATTCCTCAAAACTTCAACGATTACGAATGGATCGTAAGTACCTATACACATGACGGCATCAATGTCATGGCAGTGGTACACAATGAACATCACGGTTGGGAATATGCCGGACAGTGCAATGACAATTCCAGTAACTCTTACTTGAATTGCTGGTACAATACCATGACTTATGCACTTTCGACCGATTCCGGGAAGACCTTTACACAGCCTGCTTCACCGGATCATTTTCTATTTGGCGCTCCCTATAAACAGGATACAACGGGTTCCGGAGCTCATGGGATTTTCGAAGGAAGTAATATCATCAAAAGTCCCAAAGACGGCTACTATTATCGCCTGGTGAAGACAGAATCCATTGGTCTGCAAGGGGAAGGAACTTCTATAGTCAGAACGGACGATCCCTTTGATCCGCAGAGTTGGCGAGGATGGGACGGCGAAGGCTTCAATGTAGAATTTGTCAATGCCTACGAAAATCCGGAAAGAGATCCGGCAGATCATATTCTTGCGAGAATTGGGCAGGGCTTTATTGAAAAAATGAACCTCTCCATTTCCTGGAATACCTATTTCAACAAATTCGTTCTGGTAGGTGCCGCTCAGAAAAGCAATGTCTGGGGAATTTATTATGCCATTTCGGATGACCTCATTCATTGGACAGCACGTAAGCGCATCCTTCAAGGGAATATGATCATCGATCCCAATCGAAGCAATACCGAAGATATTTTGGGCTATCCTTCTTTGATAGACCATACCGATACCACTAGAAATTTTGAAGTTACGGGTCAGGAGGCCTATCTCTATTTCACTCGTTGGAGACAGAGCAATGGATTATTTGACAGAGATTTGGTCAGGATTCCGCTTCGTTTCAGCAAGTTGGAAGTGAGTGGCTGGACCATTGATGGAACAGGACAATTTTATGATGCCAATCCTGGAGATGGGATTTGTGCGACTTCTGCGGGCAAGTGTAATTTGAACGCGGCCTTTCAGGAATCGAATAGTCGCTTACCCGGAGACTCAACTTTCGTAGCACAGGTAGATTTTAATACAACAGCCCTCAACATAAAAGCACAGGATCAGCTCTTTGGTTTGGCCTATCCCATGGTTCTGGATGCCACGGATTTGGCTGCTTATTCTGCCAATACGACGGATGTGGGGCAAGCCATGGATTTGAGTCCGGGAGTTACCATCAATTTGAATGGAAATGGAGGGATTGCTTTCGGAGGAAAGAACAGTGGGA